>Ga0222715_10000211_pt1 | contig 61196 bp, 55 predicted proteins | sample C33_9DmetaG_FD_165056 | JGI IMG/M metagenome (GOLD analysis project Ga0222715, IMG submission 165056) | Estuarine water microbial communities from San Francisco Bay, California, United States - C33_9D | ecosystem: Environmental > Aquatic > Marine > Unclassified | place: USA: California...
GAACCTTTAGAATACGCACCAATACTGTAGGTATAATTGAAATTATATCGATCTGAGTGAGTGGTTAAAGGTTGCTCATTACCTGATTTTACTAAACTGTAGTAACCCCTGTAACTTGATAAGTAAGGTTGTTCGTTTTTACGATCCATAATCTCATTCATACACCAGCTTGATATATATGAAGTAAAACCCTCATCCATCCAAGCGTGTTTTCCTTCGTTGGTAGCTAGTACATGTTGAAACCATGAATGAGCTAATTCATGAACCATTACCCCAACCAGACTATTAAAACTTCTTTCACCAGTAATTAATGTCCCCATAGCATATTCCATACCGCCATCACCACCTTGAATAACACTGTATTGTTTGTAAGGATAAGGGCCTATATGGGTATTGAAGTATTTCATTGCATCAGCAGTTTTTGGCTGTAATGCCTTCCAGTTTTCAGCTAGCTCTTCTTTGTTTTTATAGAAGAAATGTAGGGTTATACCATCCTCTGTGATTAATTGATCGTGAACATAATCAGGGTCAGCAGCCCACATAAAGTCGTGAACATTGGGAGCTATGAAATGCCAAGAGAGCTTTTGTTGTTTACGCTTTATTTTAGGCTCAACTTCACTGTAACCGTGACCGATTTCATCAGGATTTTGAAGATATCCACTTGCCGCGACAGTGTAAGATTTGTCGATATGTAGGGTTACATCAAAATCACCCCATACACCGTGAAATTCTCTAGCGATATAAGGGTAAGCGTGCCACCCTTCAAAGTCATATTCTACCATTTTCGGATACCATTGACTCATAGATAAAGCAACCCCTTCCTTACTATTTCTTCCAGATCGACGAATCTGCAAAGGAACTTGGCCTTCAAAGTCGAATTCAAGCACGGTTTCCTCTCCCGGTTTTAATGGATCATTAAGATTAACCACTAAAATGGTTTCTTCCTCTTCTATTTCAAGCGCTACACCTCCATTTTGAGTCATATTAGAAACGTGTAGAAAGCCTTTCTCATCATCAGAAAGTTGGGCGATACGACTAAACTTATTTTCATCGACCATTCTAGAATCTGGATCTGCTATTGATTGTAAGCGATGATCCATATCACTCCCTGGCTGAAACGCATTGAAATACAAATGAAAAAATACACGATCTAAGGTTTCAGTAGAATTATTGGTATAAACCACTTTTGAGGTCCCAGTGTAGGTGTAATCTTCAACATTAACATCTACATTCATTTGGTAGCTTATTTCTTGTTGCCAATATCCGGGCTGTTTTTGAGCCGTAGAGGCTAAAAATGTAACACTGAAAAGAAGAGCAAAAAGGTTTTTCATACTAGTTTCTATTTTGAGCTAATAATAACGCGTTATACAAATTTACAATACCACCAGACTTACTGAATCTAGCAAAAGAATTGATTTCTTCATTGTCAGGGGTTAATACGCTGATAGGAAGTCTAATACTGCTATCCATAAGAATTTTCTTAAGAGCAGGGCCTTGGTGTTTTGGGAAATAGGCGGCGATCCACGCGGCTACTCCAGAAACAACAGGAGCAGCCATCGAAGTACCCCCTTGAAATGTAAATACCTCGTTAGGCATACTAGAGTAAATGTCTTCTCCCGGCGCGAATAAATCGACTTTTTCTTTCCCATAATTTGAGAAGTCGGCAATTAACCCTTGATTGAAATAGGGGGCTAGGGCCCCAACAGACAGAAAGTTAGAAGCGAATTCTGTATTATAATTGGGCTGATCGTCAGGGTAATTTGTGTTTTTCTCGACGTCTAAATCTTCTGATTCATTACCGGCTGCATGGACAATTAGAGCCCCTTTACCTTCAGCATATGAAATAGCCTCTTCAACCCATTTTCGTTGGGGAGAAAAGGATTTTCCAAAGCTACAGTTAATAATTTTCGCACCATTATCTGCAGCGTATCGAATAGCTAGCGCAACATCCTTATCATATTCATCACCTGCAGGCACGGTTCTTAAAATCATAAGTTTTGCAAAAGGGGCTATTTGGGAAACAATTCCAGCCACATGGGTTCCGTGTGACTCTTCTATTAAGTGGTTGATCACATTTCCATTACCATAACCGGTATCAGCAATATCGTAAGGGTCGTCTCCTACCAGTTCTCTACCGTTAAAATTTACATTGAGATTGTAGTCGGAACGTTCGGTGTAATAGGTTACCCCCTCAAAAAGGTCTTTGATCAATAAATCTGCACGATCGGTATAGCTTAAAAACTGAAGAGCCAAAGCTTTTTGTTGAGCAATAAACGCTGATTCAGGCGTAAATTTTCTAAGAGATTCTGAGTTAAATTGATCGTCGTTTAATAGAACAGATAGGGTGTCAACAGCGGTTTTGGCCAATTCATAGATTCGCCTGTATTGTCTTTTGTTTTCCTCTGCTTTGGGCAGTTCCTTTTCTAGAATAATGCGCGCTCTTTTTAACTGCTCCTCATCGCCAATTTCTTTTGCAATCATTCTAACGTACTCCATTTGTTCATAGTAACTCTCCCCTAGAAAATTATACCCATGAACATCATCCACAAACCCATTAGCATCGTCGTCGATATTGTTGCCTGGGATTTCATCTTCGTTTACCCAGAGCTTATTATCGAACAGCGGATGATTGATGTCTACGCCTGAATCAACAATGGCGACGATTACTTCAGAAGCTTTGCGATTGCCAACAACTTCCTTGGTTTTTTCAAGGGATATACCAGGCAAGGTGTCCAACACGGGATCTGTGAAAAACCAACGTTTTTTTACGGCATCACTTAAGGTTTTACGCTCGGTTATTGAGGACACTTTAACAGGAGTTTCATCCTTAAAAATTCTGGTAGAAGAACAACCAACCCAGAGGGCTGATGATGTTAAGACAAAAAAGTGTCGCCAAAAGGTGTTTTTCATTTTATTCAAAATATTCATTGAGTCGAAAGGACTGATTTAAACGAATTCCTTTCTCTGTTTGTTTAAGAGAAATAAGCTCGTTGTGAGCATCATGTTCGAAGAACAAAAGATAGTCGTTTTTCAAGGCTTCTTCCAAGAAATTAGATTTCTCTTCTAAGGTTAGGAGCGGACGCATATCAAAGCTCATCACATAGGGAATTGGCAAGTGTCCAGCAGTGGCGATTAGGTCTCCAGTAAAGAAGATTTTTTTGCCACGATAGGGTATGAGAGGAAGCACCTGTTTCTCGGTATGCCCATCAAAGTATCTAAGTTCGAAAGGAAATCTTGTGTTAGCATTTATGAAGTAAAGCTGTCCAGACTCTTTTAAAGGGATTAAATTCTCCTCTAAAAAGGAGGCTTTTTCTCTGAGGTTTGGGTTCATTGCCCAATTCCAGTGCTCCTTAGAGGTCCAATATTTGGCGTTTTTAAAGCGCGGCTTAAGTTGACCTTTGGGTGTTCTCAACACGGCTCCTCCAACATGATCGAAATGTAGGTGAGTAAGAAGGACATCGGTGACTTGGTCAGGGTGAAATCCTTTTTCAAGAATACTCTTTTCAAGACTATAATCACCCCACAACCCGTAGTGCGAAAAGAATTTTTCACTTTGTTTATCCCCCATTCCGGTATCTACCAGAATTAATTGATCATTTGTTTCAACGAGTAAACATCGAGCAGCGAGATCGATTTGATTGTTTTCGTCTGCCGGATTAGTTCTTTGCCAAATACTTTTGGGAACCACCCCAAACATAGCCCCTCCGTCTAGTTTGAAATTTCCCGATTCGATGATATGGAGTTGCATGCTAGTGTTTCTATTAGTTCACGTCCGAAATAAACCAAAGCCTTTACTTCTGTTGGGCTCAGTAGCCGGTCCTTTTTAAGTATGAGCAGTTCACTACCGCTAGACTCGATTAGGTATATAGGACTACTCTCGATTAAGAAGATAAGTTCTTTGTTAAAGAGACTTCTAATTTTATCAGGCTGAGATCCACTCAGGTGAAACTTGCGATTAAAATAGTTGTGACCCTCGACGGTTAAATCCCCCAACCCTACAATTGCATTTAAACGGTCTAACAAACCTTCTTTGTCTAACACGAAGGAGGGAATGCTGCTTTCAAGCTTAATGGAAAGTGCAGTTACTCTAGCCGATTCACGTGCAATAAATTCCCCTTCATTGAAAACGATATCTTGTACCACTCCGTTTGATTCAGGATCAACAAGGGTATTATAAACATGAACAATAGGTTTGGTTTCAAAAAACAGAAACTTATACAAAGAAGGGTCTATGGGCTGGTTTTTAGCACAGTATTCCCACCCGTACTCTTTCGACATTTTAGAAAGGTTCTCTTGTCTTCGGCTAAACAGTTTTTCTATTGAACCAAGCGTCGTTTCTGTTGCTAGGTTTCTAACGGCAAAGGGATGTGATGAACTGGCGCCGTGAAGATCGAGCCCAATAGTTGAAACCTTACCTCCTTTTTTCTCAAAAGAGGCAATATAGTTTTCAACAGTTTGCATGGCGCTGTGATCTACAAACTCACAGAGTGAAAAGTCGATAACAACCGTTTTTGTTGCACCAATAGCGTCTAGTTTTGACTTGAGCTTGAAGAGATTTAAGAACGAGCAAAAGTATTTAACGCTGACATAGTAAGAGTCAGTGTCCTTCTCTTTAAACGCAAGAACGTTGGGCTGAAATAGATGTAGTAAAAAAAGCAAGGGCCTTCTCGTGATGACAAAATGAGATAACAGGGTGATTAGAGTACCGAGAAAAATTCCCGTAATAATATTAGTACTTAGAGTAATGAGAGAGGTTGCTACAAGAATGAGCAGCTGTTCTTTCCCCACTTTTGCTGCCGCAACCAGCTTGAGGGGATGAGCTAATTTATATCCGGTATAGACTAAAATTGCCGCAAGCGCAGAAAGCGGAACCCGATTTAAAAGCTTGCTAAAGAACAGAATAAACAGAAGCAAAAACACACCATGAAAAAAGTTGGACGACCGATTGTTGGCTTGCTGGGTAACATTTACCGAACTTCTTGAAATCACAGTAACTACGTTGAGCCCTCCGAGGAATCCACTAATCGCTGTAGCAACACCAAGCGCCCGAAGGTCTTTGTTTGCGTTAGACCTTCTTCTTTGAGGATCTAGGTTGTCTACCGCTTTGATGGACAAAAGAGATTCTACACTGCCGATCACGGCAATAGTAATGGCCACCGACCAAAGCCCCCAAGAATTGATTAAATCAAAGCTCGGATGGTAAATCATGCTTTCTACCGAACCAGGAAGTTGTATAAAGAGGTCGGGCTGAATCGGGTTTTCTATCCCTCTCAACTGGCAGTAGTAACTGTAGCCAACCGCCAAGAGAATCACCCACATAGGAGAGGGAATTTGTTGATAATATCGGTTTCGAATAGACGAGTTAAATAGAAGTATAACGATGGAAACGATTCCCAACAACCCGGCAGCTAGCGTTGATGCCGATTCAGGCGCAGACTGAACAAACTCAGTAATAACTAAGGGGAGCTTGAACAATTTAATTAGAGGGTTTCCGCTCCCTGCTTCGAGCCCAAGCATGATGGGGAACTGTTTTACGAGAAGACTTAAACCAATGGCAGCCAGCATTCCTTCAATAGCAGAGGCAGGAAAAAACTCTGCTAGTTTTCCCATTCGTAGAACCCCTAATAGGGTGATGAGAACGCCAGCAATCGTAATTGCTGCAAGGGTATGAGTATAGCCCAGAAAAAGATCACCTCCACCCAGAGTGGTAACAGCAGTAAGAAGCACTACCACCAAGCTATACCCGGGCCCAGAGATGGTTACGTAAGACCCTCCTAGAAGCGCAACAACGACCCCCCCTACAACCGCAGAAACAATACCTGCGGTGGCCGGCATTCCACTTGCCACGGCCAAACTTAAACCTAAAGGCAAGGCAATAAGAGACACGACAAACCCCGCGAAAAGGTTTTTGGGTAACGATGATATGAATTGATTTCTTGTCATTTTGCTCTACAGATCAGTAAGTCTGACGGTAGATCAGACAAGATGAATTCAATGTCTCGTGTTATGATTCGGCTTAAAAGAGAGGCTTTAGTCGGAGCGTCCATCACCAAAAGATCAGCTCGGGTTACCTCGGCGTAATGACCGATTGAATAACCTCTTTTGCCGAAAATCGCCTGCTTTTGAATACTAATTGAATCGGTAAGCGCCATCGGAAGCTGGTCGATAAGCTCCGCAACTCTTCGATCCTCTTCGGCTTCTAAGACTCGTTTTTTTCTAAGACTTCGAATAAGGCTTCGGTCATCATCAACACTTACTTTCACCGATTTGTTGGCAATTTCTTCTACAACAGTGGCCTTGTTTGCGCCTAGACACTGAGCCGAATAGAAAGCTTGAAAAAGAGTGTTAGGGAGGGTGCTTGTTTTAAAGCCGCTAACAACAACGTGTTTACAAGCTACCCGTTCTACGGCGGGTTTGATTAGCAGCAATACAGAACACTTAACGGACCGAGTAAGTTTACGCGCGACTGAACCCACATAAAATCGAAAGAGCGATTCGTGCTGTACAGCGCCTAAGACGAGAAGATCGATAGACAGACTTTCGGTAGAATCTAGAAGAGTGGTGTACGGGTCGCCGGGTATCCAATGATATTCGCTAACCCTTGATGGCGCTGCGGTTGCAGCTACAATGGCGTTTACTTTTTTCTGCTTTTCTTCAGTTTTTTCACCTACATGTAGCAGAATGAGTTCAGAATCAAAAAATTCAGCGAGGCGTACTACCTCGTGCAAATTGCTTTCAAGGCTTGGCGAAAAAGCGAAGCCGAAAAGCACTCGTTTAAAAGGGTTGTACTGGTGTAAGCTTTGATTCATAGCCCAGTTTAAGGGCTTAGAAGATACTAAATTCTATACTTAGTCATTAAGTTTTAACACCGCCATGAATGCTTGCTGCGGGATTTCAACATTTCCGATTTGACGCATTCGTTTCTTTCCTTTTTTCTGCTTTTCAAGAAGTTTTCGTTTACGAGAAATGTCTCCTCCGTAGCACTTGGCCGTCACGTCTTTACGCAAGGCCTTGATAGTTTCTCGAGAGATAATTTTCGCTCCAATAGCTGCCTGAATAGGAATATCGAACTGTTGTCTTGGGATGAGCTCTTTCAGTTTTTCGCACATCTTTTTACCGATGGTATGCGCGTTGTCAAAGTGAACTAGGGCAGACAAAGCGTCAACGGGTTGAGCGTTTAAGAGAATATCTACACGAACGAGCTTAGATTCTCGCACCCCGATCGGGCTATAATCAAACGAGGCGTATCCTTTAGAAATGGTCTTCAAGCGATCGTAAAAATCAAATACAATTTCGGCGAGAGGCATATCAAAACTAAGCTCAACTCTTTCAGGAGTCAGGTAGGTTTGATTTGTAATATTCCCTCGTTTCTCAATACAAAGTGACATCACATTACCCACAAAGTCTGATTTGGTGATAATAGAAGCTTTGATATAGGGCTCTTCTACTCGATCTAATCCAGAAGGGTCTGGAAGATCTGAAGGGTTATTTACAATGATTGGCTGATCAGGGTTTTTCTTGTTGAAGGCGTGATAGCTTACGTTGGGGACCGTTGTAATCACCGTCATGTCGAATTCACGCTCTAATCGCTCTTGAATGATCTCCATGTGCAGCATTCCTAAGAACCCACAACGAAAACCAAAGCCTAGCGCGGCAGAGCTTTCTGGGGCGAAAACCAGAGAAGCATCGTTTAATTGAAGTTTTTCCATCGAAGCTCGAAGTTCTTCATAGTCTTCGGTGTCTACCGGATAGATACCCGCAAAAACCATAGGCTTTACCTCTTCAAAACCATCAATTGCGGAGGTTGATTTTCGGTCGGTTAAGGTAATAGTATCACCCACCTTTACCTCTCGAGCATCTTTGATGCCTGTAATTAGATACCCTACATCTCCCGTGCGAATCTCTTTTTTGGGCTCTTGTTTCAGCCTGAGCGTACCAATTTCGTCGGCGAAATAGTTTTTCCCCGTTGCCATAAAGGTGATACGATCTCCTTTTTTAATCGAACCATTAAGAATTCTAAAATAGGTTTCAACACCCCTGAACGGATTGTAAACTGAGTCGAAAACCAAAGCCTGCAAAGGCTCATCAGGACCGCCCTTTGGAGCCGGAACTCGATCGATGATCGCCTTCAAAATGTTTTCAATTCCCAAACCTGTTTTAGCACTTGCAGGGATAACCTCTGCAGGGTCGCAACCAAGTAGATTTACGATGTCGTCGGTTACCTCCTCAGGATTAGCACTTGGCAGGTCGACCTTATTTAAAACTGGAATAATCTCTAGGTCATTTTCAAGCGCTAAATATAAATTTGAAATAGTTTGTGCCTGAATACTTTGAGCTGCATCTACAATAAGCAAAGCCCCTTCACAAGCGGCAATCGATCTGGACACTTCGTAAGAGAAATCTACGTGGCCCGGAGTGTCAATAAGATTCAAGATGTATTCTTCACCTTCATAGGTATAGTTCATTTGAATCGCATGACTTTTAATGGTAATCCCGCGCTCTCTTTCAAGATCCATACTGTCAAGAAGCTGATCCTGTTTCTCTCTCTCAGTGACAGAACCTGTAAAATCTAAAAGTCGATCAGCCAAGGTGCTTTTACCGTGGTCAATGTGAGCGATGATGCAAAAATTTCGAATGTTTTTCATAGCCAAAGCAGGGCTGCACATAATGATTTGCAGGCAAGCAAAGATAATCCATTATTTTTGCTATAAAATCTAATGGTTTGGTGAAAATTGCAGACATAGAACTTCCTGAATTTCCGCTGCTTCTAGCTCCAATGGAAGACGTAAGTGACCCTCCATTCAGAGCCTTGTGCAAAGAACAGGGAGCAGATGTGGTTTACACCGAATTTATTTCTTCTGAAGGTCTTATTCGAGATGCCGCGAAATCAGTGATCAAACTAGACATTTATGAAAAAGAACGGCCTGTAGGAATTCAGATTTTTGGTGCTGAATTAGACTCGATGCTTGAAGCGGTGGACATTGTTGAGCAGTCAAATCCGGATATCATAGATATTAATTTCGGGTGTCCCGTAAAAAAGGTGGTGTGCAAAAATGCCGGAGCAGGTATTTTGAGAGACATTCCACTCATGGTGAAATTAACGGAGGAAATCGTAAAAAGAACAAAGCTTCCTGTTACGGTAAAAACACGACTGGGCTGGGATAGTGATTCGATAAAAATTGTTGAAGTAGCAGAACGACTTCAAGATGTGGGAATCAAGGCGATTTCTATTCATGGCAGAACTCGAGTTCAAATGTATAAAGGCGTTGCAGACTGGGGGCCTATTGCTGAGGTGAAGAACAATCAGAGATTGCACATTCCCGTTTTTGGCAACGGCGACGTCAATACTCCAGAAGCGGCCATTAAGATGAGAGATGAATTCGGTTTAGATGGCGCAATGATCGGTCGAGCCAGCATCGGACACCCCTGGTTTTTTAGAGAGGTGAAACACTTTATGCAAACCAGAGAACACCTAGCCCCACCTACCATGCAAGAACGAGTAGAGGCCGCACGAAGACACCTCAGCATGTCTATTGACTGGAAGGGAGAAAAGCTCGCGGTTTACGAAACACGAAGACATTACACCAACTATTTCAAAGGAATACCCAACTTCAAGCCCCTGCGAATGAGCCTAGTAAGTGCAGAAACTTCAGACGAGGTTTTTGAAACTCTTGAGAAGGCAGGGAAGGAATTCGCAGATTTTGATTTTTCTACGACCTCATAGCCTTCGATACTTCGGGCAATTTACGAGATGAGATAAGGGCGGCGAGAAGCCCAAACACCAACAAGGTTGTAAACACCAACAAGAGGTTACTTACATTTATCGAGACAGGATAAGACAGTTCGCTTGAGAGTCGAACCCACCCTAGCTGTTTTTGTCCGATAACCAAAGCAACGCCTAATACAATTCCGAGAACAGCCCCTAATGCACTAAGCGCCGTCCCTAGATAAAGGAAGATATTTTTAATTTGGGCAGAAGTAAGCCCTATTTGTTTGAAAGTTGAAAAACTACTGCTCTTATCAGCCATAATTAATCGGATAGACCCCGCCAGACTAAATAACGCAAGTACGAGAACCATTGAAAAAATCAAGTAAGTAGCCCAATACTCGGTATTTAAAAGCTTAAAGAGCGACTGGTTTTGATCTTCCCGGTCTTGCACCATAATGTCCCCATCGATAAAGCCTTTCAAACCAGAGGCGACTTCCTCTTTAGAAAGAGGGGTCTCATCAATACTTAGAGAAGTGAAGCTGTTCTTAGGAAGACCGCCCAAATATAGAAGGTCTTCATAACTGGCTATCCCAAGCACTTGAGATTCATCGTCTTCAAGAAAAACCCCCTTCGCTTTCAGTGTTCGCTGTCTAATCTCGTTTGCACCTAGTTGAAGCCTAATAGCCCTGTCTCCCGGGACTAAACTTCCCACGCTGAGCGAACGGTCATAGGCCTCCCCTCCTAATTCGTAATAGGTATTTAGGCTAAGGAGCATTTCGCCTTGTGAAAACGAGCTTGTTCCATATAAAATCTCAAGAGAGTCAGTAGGAGCAGGGTGATAAGCAATAAGATTTCCTGCCGCCATTTCACCCTCCTTTTGAATAAGACCGACCACTGAAAGCTCTGAAACTACTAATGCTTCATTTGCTTTACTCCAGTCTTGAATTCTTTCTAGATCGACGGCGAAAACCCCTTGGTTTAAGGGGGTGATTTTAATAGCAGCAGAGTGCTCATAGGCATATTGAGTGCTTAGCGCTCTTAACCCTTCAAACGCTGAGAGAACTACCGTTAAGGCTGCAGCGGCAGCGACCACAACCATGAGGCTCAGATAGCTAACAAGATTCACCAAAGATTGATTGCTTTTTGAAAGCAAATACCTCCAGGCGATATAAATTGAAGCTTTCACTTTTTTTGACGACGATCGAGCAGGCTGCGATCCTCAATAGGGTTTTCTTCCCCTTTTAACGAACGATCTATTGCCTCTGCCTTCTTAGCAGTTTCATCTTTGAAAAATAAAAGTTCAGGAACTCGACGCATTTGATTGCGGGTACGACTAGCAAGCTCATGACGAATTAAAGGGGCATTCGACCGAATACCTTCAAAAAGCTCTTCGCCTTTTTCTTCTGGAAAGAAACTTAAATATACCTTGGCAATCATCAAATCAATCGTTACCGCCACTTCTGTCACCGAGATCAGTAGCCCAGAAATCCCAGAGTCCTTTGCGGCTTTCTGAAGAATATCTGCCAGGTCACGTTGCAGTAATGCCCCGATTTTTCGTTGTCTTTCACTTTCCATAAAACAAAAATAGCGAATATCTTTGGCCGGAGCGTCTAGCTTTGTTTTTTAGGCTTGGAACACCCAAAAATTAACTGTAATTTTGGCGCCCGCCTTTAGGTCCTATAGCTCAGTTGGTTAGAGTAGCTGACTCATAATCAGTTGGTCCCTGGTTCGAGCCCAGGTGGGACCACTTAAAGAGCAAGAACCCGCTCCGTTGAGGAGCGGGTTTCTTTTTTTGACAGAGAAGCAAAGCTTGCCTAAGCTTTTCACGATAAAAAACAACTAGCTAAGCTCTGGATGATTTCTTATTATCTCGTCGAAGACTCGTTTTACTTGTAGATCTCCGAAACCATAAACAGCTTCTTTTTGGCAAAACTCTAGAAAGACCTTTCCAAAACGAGGTGGCTTTAGTGTCTTTGTGATCTCTAACAGGGACAAATAGGGTCTACTTTGCTCAATGGTTGAGGTGTTCATATCCCTGAATGCTATAGCGGCGGGAATTATATATTCGCGTAAATCAGTGATTCCTTCGACAAGATGAATTAACTCATCCGAGTCGTTTACAGAATATGCCTGCCACAGAGGAGAGATCTTCGTAATATCAATAACTAATCGGCCCTTAAAAACAGCCGATAATGATTCTTTTGATAGTAGACCAAAATTATATCTAGCAGCACCTGGTGGTTTGGCCCAAGACACCTTACCATTAAATCCGGAGTTGAGTAGGAAATGGCAGACAAACCAGAAATTTGCTTGACAAAACAAATCCTCCTCAAACCAAAGTACGACCTCTGAGGGCATGATATCTGACACCATCTTCATTAAAGGAATAGACAGTTCTAGCGAATAATTTTCTTTGATATTCGGGTCATAGGTGTCAGACAAATAAATTGCCCTAGAAGTAAAAAACGCCTCAAACCCAACAACCTTTTTGGGGCCTTCAATAAGACACTCTCTAAACACCAATATCTCACCGGGCAGAACTTTCGGAAATTGATTGCTAAGCGCATCGCCATTTAGAATATGAATCACAGGGCTACTCATTCTTGAATATTAAATAAAAGTAAGGGATTAAACGGCGGCCTACTAGTCATTACTTGTACCTTTAAGACATGACGAGAGTATTCAAAAAGGCAACCCTTGCGCTTATAGTCATTTCTCTTGGCTTGGTTTTAGTGATTCAATTGTTGTCGAAGTCATTACCCGAAGCGACGGCGGGCCCCGAGGCAGACCAACTTGCAAGAGATGTTCAGGCGGCTTTGAATATTGCAGTTTATGAAGAACTTGGCGAAATACAATTTAGTTTTAGAGACCACCACTATTTATGGAACAAGAGCGAAGAGCGCGTGCTAGTTTCTTGGGAGGATTACAAAGTAGACCTTATTCTCTCTGAAATTGAAAACTCGAAGATTGTTCAAGGAGGTAAAGACTCAAACCGTGCTGCCCTTGTTGAAAAGGCGAAGGCTTATTTCTATAATGATTCGTACTGGTTAGTGGCGCCGTTTAAATTTTTTGACCCCGGAGTGGTACGATCCTTAGTTGAAACTTCTGATGGAAACAAAGCATTGTTGATCACTCACACGAGCGGAGGGGTTACTCCCGGCGATTCTTATCTGTGGTATTTTGATGAAAATTTAGTTCCCACACGCTTTGAATTATGGGTGAGTATCATCCCTATTAAAGGGGTTTCAGCCACATGGTCAAGCTGGGTAAGTAAACAAGACGTATTGTTTTCAACTTTTCACCAAATAGGTCCGCTAGAAATTAGGATTGGCGACCTTGAGGTGTATTAAAATGCTCGGTATACCCCAATAGTCATATTGGTATTACCCGTAGAGAGTGTTTTATTAATGAATCCGCGTACTTGGGTTTTGTGTGCGACTTGATAGCTAACCGTTTCGCTAATGGCGTATCCATTATTTAGGTCAATTGCCCAAACTTGAGAAAAACTATTCCACTTGCCCTTGTTGTAATTCAGACCAACATAACCGAAGTTGATTTCAAGGTCGTTGTTTCGGCCTTTTCCGTGAAGATACATGGTGCTTACACTCCATTTCTAATTAATACCATAGTCTGTTCGAAGCTCTTGGGCAAAAAATGAATCAACCTGATAGTCATCAGAGATTTGAAGTGCCGGCAGGTGAGTTCCGATCGTTGCTTTAAGTCTTTTGTCTAAGAATTTGTATCGGGTAATAAAGATTGCATTTCTAGGAACCAAATTCTCAGCTCTAATTAAAGAAATTAAGTGGCCCTGAAGTCTTTTGTCGGTACTTGTGCCGACCGAGAGAATAAAGTGAGGGTCCTCTGAAGTAAAATCAGGAACAAAAGAAAAACCTCCAGTACTTGCTTCTATCCCTCCGTACTGAGCAGAAACCGCTAAAGAGGAAACAATAAGGGTTAAAAAGAAAAACTTCTTCACGGCGCTAGGCTTGGACAGCAAAAGTAGCTAGAAACACACCGCAAGCACTTATGACTATTGTTAAAATTATAAGGAACTAAAGCTTCTTGCCCACAACACTAAGCGTTCCGGCCCAGCCCTCTTTCGTATCCAGCCTAGTGGCGCTTACTTCTTCGAACCCGGCATCTTTGAACATTTGAATCCATTCTTGTTCAGAGAAGAGTCGCATTAGGTTAATGCCACATTTTTCTGGCCAGTCATGTGAAACCGTATTCTCTTTATAGAAATCGATTCCCATAACCAGTCGCCCCTTAGGGGTTAACCACTTATCGTGAATCTTAGCAAGCAACTCTTCAGGCCTCTCTAAATAATAAAAGACCTCCATGCTATGAATAACATCGTAGGTTTTACTCGGAGACCAGGTGGTCAAGTCATCTCGGTAGTAGTTGTTCAAGGCATCTATTTTTCGAGCCTTTTCAATCATTTGAACCGATCCATCGATGCCCTCTGACAACAGACAACCTTCCATGCTCTTCACAAGACGAACTACCCAGCCGTTTCCACAACCTGCGTCTAGAAATGAAAAAGGAATCTTTGGGAGAGCAAGTTCAAGCATTTGAAGTACAGCCGAACGGTGCCCCTCTGCCATTCCCTCATCTTTTCCTATTTCTGCCCACTTGTTGAATACTTCTATTGGAGATTGTTTCATGTGATTTATCGTATCTTTTTCAAAGCCAATATAAAAACAATATATGCTTCGTCGAGATTTCCTTAAACAATCTGCTGCTGCTGTAGCGATCGCATCATTACCTCTTTCGTGTTCTCCTATTCCTCCGGCCTCACGATTTGCTTTGGGGCTTCAGTTATATACGGTTCGTGATGCAATGGAAAAAGACCCTGTCGGCACCTTAAAGGCGCTCAAGGAGATGGGGTATTTGCATTTTGAATCTTATGGCTACGACGCTGAAGCCAAGACCTATTATGGTTATGAGCCTGAGGCTTTCAAAACGATACTATCCGACTTAGGATTACGAACAACTAGCGGTCATTATGGAATGGCGGCTATGCTAGAGGCTAATGAAAAGGATCAAGCGGCTTACATAGAAAGTTGTATTGAAGGTGCCGCTCGATTAGGTGATCCCTATATTGTTTTTCCGAAACTTCCAGAGGCGTATCATTCTACAGAAGGGTATACGCATTTGGTAAAAAGGCTCAATCAGATGGGTCAACAGATTACCGAAGCGGGACTGGGCTTTGCGTATCACAATTTCGGTTTCGACTTTGATGCTTACGACGGTCGCACCGGAATGGACTGGGTTATTGAAGAGACCAACCCTGACTGGGTGAAGCTAGAAGTTGATTTTTATTGGCTCATGCGCGCTGGCGTGATGACCGCAGACGAATTAGTCGAAAAGGCACCAGGACGAATTCCTTTATGGCACATTAAAGACATGCACAAGGAATCTAAGGATTACACCGAGTTAGGCAATGGAAGTATTGATTATACGAAAATTTTACCCGACCCTATTCAATCTGGATTAGAGTGGTTTTACATTGAACAAGGCGGAAACTTCGCCGAAACTTCTATGAAAAGCGTAGAGACCAGCGCAAACTTTTTTAAAGCGAACCTGAAGACTTATTTATAGTCTTCTGGTATTGTCCTAGGCTCTTGCTTAACTCTTCAAGAGAAACCCCTTTGGTTTCTGGCATGATGAGCAGCACCCACACGAGCTGTAGCACCATCATAAAAGTAAATATTCCGAAGACGGTGCTTGCTCCAATAGTAGTGAACAATAGAGGAACTAGTGCGGGTATAATCGCTGCAAGAACCCAATGTGTTGAAGTCCCTACCGCTTGTCCTTGAGCGCGCTGTTTGTTAGGGAATATTTCAGAGATGAAGACCCAAATAACCGCCCCCTGTCCGATAGCGTGAGAAGCTATAAACAGGAAGAAGAAGTAGGTAACATGCATCCCAAACCAATCAGTGGCAAAACTGTAGGTGACAAGACCTAGAGACACAATGTATCCGAGAGAGCCTATAATCATTAGCTTTTTGCGACCCGACTTATCAATAAGGCTTAAACCAATTAATGTAAAGATGAGGTTGACGGCTCCAACTCCGATGCTGCTAAGCAGCGCCGCGCTTGATTCTAAACCTGCCATTTCAAAAATTCTTGGCGAGTAATACAGAAAGGCGTTGATCCCCGAAAACTGGTTGAATGCAGCTAAAGCAATAACCAACCACAACTGCTTGCGATACTTTTTCTGAAAGACAGTTTCCGCAGTTTCGTTGCCTGCAGCTTTGTCAATATCGCTGATCACCTCATCAATATTTACAGAGGCGTGGTGTAGACGAGCAAGTATTGATTTTGCCTGTTCAACATCTCCTTGGCCCAACAACCAGCGGGGGCTTCTAGGAACTCTAGTAATTAAAAGCAAATAAGCTAAAGCCGGCAAGGCTTCTGCCCCTAGCATATAACGCCAAGCGTTCTCACCTGAGACAAGATTTCCAATGAAATAGTTGGAAGCAAAGGCTATTAGAATACCAAAAACTATATTGAACTGATAAAGAGCTACCAGTTTTCCGCGTTCTTTGGCTGGGGCAATTTCTGATACGTAAGCAGGTGCCGCAATGGTAGACACACCAACCCCTATGCCTCCGATAAAACGAAACAAGGCAAAAAGGTAAGGATCGCTCGTAAGCGCAGAGCCTAGTGCAGAAACGAAATAGAAGATACCGATATAAAATAGCGTCTTTTTTCTACCCAAGTTATCGGTCGGAAAAGCTCCGAGTGCCGCTCCTAAAACCGTTCCCCAAAGCGCAGAGGACATAACCACAATGCCATGGAAAGCACTTGATTCACCCCCAAGGGTGTAATTGCCCCATAGGCTAGAAAGTGATTGGTCTGCACCAGAGATTACTACGGTATCAAAACCGAATAAAAAACCGGCTAGCCCAACAATAAGGCTCCAGGCATAAAGTTTGCTTTGATTGGCTGACATAGTTGCTTATTTGAAAGTTCAAAGTAGCAAAAAGAATTGATAGCGTACCTTGTAATAAATATTCTTTGTTATCACAATTAGCACTCAGTATTCACTAGGACTTAACCTACTCTTGAATTACTTTTAAATCAATCAATTATTTATGAAGACCATTATCTTTGCCTTTTTCGCTCTATTGTTTCTAAGTAGCTGTGTAGCAGTTCGATTCCCTGAAGAAATTAAAATTAAAATTGAAATACCAGAGAGTGCTTCTCCGGAGCAGATAGAAGCCGTCATAGGCTCTCTTCGATTGGAGATGGCCAAAGATCAAGGTCGCCGAATAAAGGTGGTGGTAGACAGCATTCCTCGCTCCTAAGGGTAAATCGGGAAATTAAATTGGCTATATTAGGTTCCAAACCTAACAATGTATGGAACTTAAAACCTTTGATTTTTTAATCATTGGGGCCTTTGTTGCCCTGCTGCTTGGTATCGGAATTTACAGCGCCAAGTCAGCTAATAAGAACAGTTCAGAGTATTTTTTATCGGGACGTAATATGCCCTGGTGGCTATTGGGGTTTTCGATGGTTGCAACCACCTTTTCTACAGACACCCCCAATCTTGTTACTGATATCGTGCGCTCATCGGGAGTCTCAGGAAACTGGGTGTGGTGGGCCTTTTTACTTACAGGTCTTTTAACCGTTTTCGTTTTCGCTGAATTATGGCGCAAGAGCGGTGTTACCACAGACATGGGCTTTTATCAGTTGCGTTATGGCGGAAAACCAGCTAGATTCCTAAGACGGTTTAGAGCCCTGTACCTAGGGCTTCTCTTTAATGTGCTCGCTATGTCGGGGGTCACACTTGCTGCCATCAAAATCGGTCAAGTAATGTTAGGCCTAGACCCGGTGGTTACGGTTGTAGTAGCCGGCGTGATCACGGCCTTTTTTAGCGCTATTGGGGGTTTTAAAGGAGTTATCTATACAGATTTTGTACTATTTATTGCAGCGATTAGCGGGGCATTTGGCGCTGCTTATTTCTTGGTAAACGAACCTGATATCGGAGGGCTTACACAGCTGTTTTCTCACCCAAACGTAAGCGATAAGTTAGACCTAGTGCCTAGCTTTTCGAATACTGAGGCGCTGATCACGCTTTTTATTATTCCGATTGCAGTGCAGTGGTGGAGCAGTTGGTATCCTGGCGCTGAGCCAGGAGGAGGCGGATATGTAGCTCAACGAATGCTGGCCGCCAAAGACGAGTCTAATGCGGTGTGGGCTACGTTCTTCTTTAATATTATGCACTACGCCATTCGTCCATGGCCATGGATTTTAGTTGCTCTTGCGTCACTTATTCGCTATCCAGACATCGCTTCGATTGCAGCGGCCTTCCCTGAGGTTACCCCTGACAAACTAGGAAATGATTTGGCTTATTCCGCAATGTTGACCTCCCTGCCTTCAGGGTTATTAGGACTGGTTTTAGCCTCTCTAGGAGCGGCTTATGTGTCTACTCTTTCTAGCCACTTGAATTGGGGAGCTTCATATTTGGTCTACGATGTTTACGCAGCTTACAAACCCGAAGCTAGCGAACGTCAAAAAGTTGTTGTTGGTCAGATTAGCACACTATTGCTTATGGCCCTGAGCGCAGTAGTTGCTTTAAATCTGCAAAATGCAAAACAGCTCTTTGATGTGATTTTAATGTTTGGTGCGGGAACAGGTCTACTATTCATGCTTCGTTGGTTCTGGTGGCGAATTAATGCTTGGTCTGAAATTGCAGCGATGTTGGTGTCGGGTATTCTTTCAGTAAGCCTTGCATTTACACCTCTAGGCGAGGCGTTGTTTGGAGCAGAAGGCCTTATGCCTGGATATATGCAATACCCTTTTATCGTTCTCTTTACGACGATCGTTTGGCTAGCCGTCACCTTTTTAACTCCGGCTGAGGATAAAGCATTGTTAGAAGGGTTTGTAAAATCACTTGATCTTTCAGGCGCGGGCTGGAAAAAGTTTGGAGGCAAGAGCCAATCTAGTTATTTGAGCTCAGGGATTAAGTCAATGCTTTTAGGTTGTGCCCTAGTTTACGGGTTGCTATTTGCAGTTGGAAAGGCGCTTTACGGCGAGAGCTTGTCTGCACTGATTCTCTTTGCTGTTGCGGTAGCTGCAGGCCTCTTACTTCGAAAAACCCTGAAGAAATAACTTATAGCTGCCTGGCGTGTAGTTTCGCGATGTATTTGCCAACCAGATCAAACTCTAGATTTACTTTTGTGCCCACTTGGTAGCTTTTGAATCTAGTATGCTCATAGGTATAAGGAATAATAGCTACACTAAAGCTATTGTCTTTTGAATTTACCACCGTTAGCGAGGTGCCATCCACGGTTATGGAACCTTTTTCGATAGTGATGTGTTTTGGGTTTGATGGGTATTCGAATGAAAAGATCCAACTGCCGTCTTTATTGATAACCTCAGTACAGGTGGCGGTGGTATCTACATGGCCTTGAACGATGTGTCCGTCAAGTCGTGAGCCCAGTTGCATCGCTCGTTCAAGATTTACAACACTACCTACCTCAAGCTCGCCGACAGCTGATTTTAATAGTGTTTCTTCGATTGCGGTTACTGTATACTTCGAGCCGTCAATTTTAATCACCGTTAAGCACACGCCATTATGTGCCAGGCTTTGATCGATTTTTAATTCGTTTGTTAGATCACTTTCAAGGGTTAAATGAAGGTTTGTTCCTTCTCTCTCAACAGCAACAACTTTTGCCAAGGTTTCTATGATTCCTGTAAACATAGCGCGGTATAAATTTCAGTAACTTCGTTTCTTCAATAGTTCATCTATGAAAGCAAACAACATGGTAAAAATAGGTATTTCTGTTGGCGATCTAAACGGCATAGGCTGCGAAGTAGCGCTAAAAACCTTTCTTGACTCACGGATGTTAAGCAATTGCACCCCGATCTTCTTTGCCTCTAATAAAACCATGTCAAGTCAGATCAGTGAGTTGAACTTGGACATAAAATTTCATGGGATTAAAGACTTGAACCGAATTGAGACGGGTAAAATTAATGTTTACCAGACTTTCGACACCGACTTTGATTTAGTCTTTGGACAAAACACTCCCGAGGCAGGAAATTTAGCGGTGACTTCTCTAGAGGCTGCAACTAAGGCACTTAAAGAAGGTCAAATAGACGCGTTAGTAACCGCGCCAATCAACAAGAGCAATATACAGTCAGAGACGTTTAGCTTTCCGGGGCATACTGATTATCTAGCAAGAGAACTCGGAGCCGAAGCTTTAATGTTTATGGTAGCAGACCGATTAAGAGTAGGTCTTCTTACCGACCATATTGCAGTTTCGAAAGTGAGCAATGCAATAACCACAAAGCTTATTCGGTCGAAAGTTGCCACAATGATGAAGTCGTTACGAGAAGATTTCGGGATTATACGACCTAAAATCGCACTCTTAGGAATTAACCCACACAGCGGTGACAATGGAACCATAGGCGAAGAAGACGAAAAGATCATGAAACCTGCAGTTGCTGAATTGTTTGAAGAAGGTCATCTCGTTTTTGGGCCTTATGCAGCAGACGGATTCTTCGGATCTAACAGCTACACGCAGTTTGACGCTGTTTTAGCGGCCTATCATGACCAGGGCTTGGTGCCTTTTAAGACACTGTCTTTTGGAAAGGGGGTAAACTATACCGCTGGCCTTCCGAAGGTCAGAACTTCTCCCGACCATGGCACGGCATATGAGATCGCAGGAAAGGGAATTGCCGATGAAAGTTCATTTAAGGAGGCGGTCTTCACCGCTATAGACGTGTTTCGTTCTCGACAAGATTATGACCAAATGAGCTCCGATGTACTTAAGATTCAGGAGAGAAAGGAAAAAAGAAGGCAAAAATTCGTCTAGACAAGGCGCTTTGAAATTCCTAAATTAGTTCTATATTTGCAGGCCTTAACTTGGGCTCTATAAAGCATCTAATCATGAAGTTAAAGGATTTTGACATTTCCTTTATAGGCCTCAAGCAAGGAAATCATGAGTTTGAATATGAACTCAGTGATTCGTTCTTTGAACATTTTGGTTTTAATGAGTTTTGCAACGCAGAGATAAACATTCAGGCGACCCTTACTAAGGGCAGTACAATGATGGAGCTCGCAGTAAAAGGCAACGGAACCGTTGAGGTCAATTGTGATCTTACTAACGAGCCTTTTAAAATAAACTTAACCCCCACGCTTGACCTAGTAATCAAATTTGGGGAAGAGTATAATGATGAAGATGACGAGATTCTCGTTTTACCTCATGGTGAATATCAGTTTAATGTTGCGCAATATTTGTATGAAATGACGGTGCTTAGTCTTCCACAAAAGCGAATACACCCAGGAGTTGAAGACGGATCATTAGAATCACCACTGCTTGATAAGCTTGAAGATCTCAAGCCGAAAACAGTAGAAGAAAAAGAAGAAACCAATGAAAGTGACCCGAGATGGGACGCTTTAAAAGATTTATTGAAATAAAAGACTATTAAATAAGGAAGATATGGCACATCCTAAAAGAAAAATATCGAAAACGCGTAGAGACAAGAGACGCACACATTACAAAGCGGTTGCTCCAACTCTAGCAAAAGATTCAACTACCGGAGAGGTGCACTTAATGCACCGCGCTCACTGGCACGAGGGTAAACTTTACTACCGGGGTCAGGTACTTATCGACGCTGCAGAAGAAGTAGCAGCGGAGTAAATTTCGGTCGAATAAAGATCTAGAACTCTCGTGTAATTAGAGACACGAGAGTTTTTTTATGGACTACGCCGAAATCTCAACCTTCTCAAAAAAACAGTAATTTCGCTCAACCAAAAGTTGCCTTTTATGCCAAAAATAACGGCTGCAATTACAGCAATTGGAAAGTACCTTCCAGAAAAGGTCTTAGACAACGCTACTTTAGAAAAAATGGTTGAGACCAACGACGAGTGGATTACCACTCGCACAGGAATCAAAGAGCGCCGTATTTTAGACATTCCTGGCAAGGCAACTGCTTTTATGGCCACAGAGGCCGTCAAGGACCTGATGAAGAAATCGGGCCTTGAACCCCTCGACATCGATCTTATATTAGTAGCTACCGCAACACCCGATATGCCTGTTGTTGCCACAGCGGCACAGGTAGCCACGAACCTAGGCGCTAAAAACGCCTTTGCTTTTGACCTTCAAGCTGCTTGTTCGGGGTTTTTATACGGCATGTCGGTGGCCTCAGCTTACATTGAATCTGGTCGCTATAACAAGGTGGTTCTGGTGGGAGCAGATATGATGTCGTCGATTGTTGACTATACCGATCGAACCACTTGTGTTTTGTTTGGAGATGGCGCTGGTGCCGCTCTTTTAGAGCCTAACAGCGAAGGCCTTGGGTTTGTTGACGAGTACCTTCGAAGTGACGGCGTTGGCAAACACCATTTAGGCATCCAGGCTGGAGGATCATTGTATCCCCCTACCGAAAAAACTATAGCCGAAAAGAAACATTATATTTATCAAGACGGACGTGTTGTTTTCAAGTTCGCAGTCACTAATATGGCAGATGCGGCTGCAAAAATCATGTTAAGAAATCGACTGAGTCATCAAGATGTCCGATATTTGATTGCTCATCAAGCGAACAAACGCATTATTGATGCCACTGCACAGCGCATGGGCATTGGCGATGACAAAGTCTTGATGAACATTGGCCGCTATGGAAACACCACAGCAGCCACCATTCCACTTCTACTGTGCGACTACGAATCGCGCTTAAGAAAGGGAGACAATCTAGTTTTTGCTGCTTTTGGTGCAGGTTTCACCTGGGGAGCAGCATTTATAAAATGGGCATACACAAAACAAGAATAAATAAGTAACGTAATGGATATTAAAGAAATTCAAAATCTCATTCGCTTCGTTGCCAAATCTGGCGCTAGCGAGGTGAAACTCGAGACCGAAGACATCAAGATTACCATTAAGACGACCTCAGAGTCGGCTGGTCAAGCAGAAGCTACCATTGTTCAGCAAATCCCGGCTCATGCCGCTATGGCTCCCGTTGCTGCAGCACCAGCCGCACCTGCTGCTCCTTCCCCTGCTGCTCCTGCCAAAGAGGAAGAAGACTTAAGCAAGTACATCACCATTAAGTCTCCGATTATTGGAACACTCTACCGCAAACCATCTCCAGACAAGCCAAACTTTATAGAGGTAGGTTCATCGATTAGCGAAGGAGATGTTCTTTGTGTGATTGAAGCAATGAAGCTCTTTAATGATATCGAGTCAGAAGTTTCAGGTAAAATCGTTAAGATTTTAGTGGACGACGCTTCTCCGGTTGAATTTGATCAACCTCTTTTCTTAGTAGACCCTTCTTAATTAGATCGTCATGTTTAAAAAAATACTCATCGCGAATCGCGGAGAGATTGCATTACGCATCATCCGAACTTGTCGCGAAATGGGCATTAAAACAGTTGCCGTTTACTCGAAGGCCGACGAAGAAAGTCTTCACGTACGATTTGCCGACGAGGCAGTTTGTATTGGCCCTGCCCCTAGTTCAGAATCTTATCTAAAGATTCCTAATATTATTGCCGCAGCGGAAATTACTAATGCAGATGCTATTCACCCGGGCTATGGGTTTTTGTCTGAGAATGCTAAATTCTCGAAGATTTGTACAGAGCACGGAATCAAGTTTATTGGAGCTTCAGCTGAGCAAATCGACCGAATGGGCGATAAGGCCACCGCTAAGAAAACCATGAAAGAGGCAGGAGTACCCACCATTCCTGGTTCTGATGGTCTTCTAAAAGATCTAGCTGATGCCAAAAAGACGGCGAAGGCCATGGGTTATCCTGTGATGATTAAAGCTACTGCCGGTGGCGGAGGTAAAGGGATGCGTGCAATCTGGTCTGAGGATGAGATGGAAACACATTTCAATTCTGCAGTTCAAGAAGCTACGGCCGCTTTTGGAAATGGAGGCATGTACATGGAAAAACTTATTCTTGAGCCCAGACACATCGAGATTCAAGTGGTGGGAGACCAGAATGGTCGAGCCTGTCACTTGTCTGAAAGAGACTGCTCGGTTCAAAGACGTCACCAAAAGCTTACTGAAGAGACGCCGTCACCGTTTATGACGGATAAACTGAGAAAGCGCATGGGAGCAGCGGCGGTTAAAGCGGCTGAATACATTGGATACGAAGGAGCAGGAACCGTTGAATTTCTTGTTGACAAGAACGGAGACTTCTATTTCATGGAGATGAATACCCGTATTCAGGTGGAACACCCTATTACAGAGCAGGTAATTGATTATGACCTGATCAGAGAACAAATTCTGGTTGCTGCTGGAGTGGCGATTTCTGGCAAGAATTACGAGCCTAAGCTTCACTCTATTGAGTGTCGTATCAACGCTGAAGACCCATATAACGACTTCAGACCTTCTCCAGGAAAGATTACTACCCTTCACATGCCTGGAGGTCATGGTGTTCGTTTAGATACACACGTTTACAGCGGTTATGTAATTCCGCCAAACTACGATTCAATGATTGCTAAACTCATCACTACTGCTCAAACAAGAGAAGAAGCGATTAGCAAGATGAGAAGAGCCTTAGACGAGTTTGTGATTGAAGGAGTGAAAACCACGATCCCTTTTCACAGACAGCTTATGGACCACCCAGATTATATAGCTGGTAACTACACCACCAAATTCATGGAGTCATTTAAAATGGCTTAATAACCAACAAAAAGGCCGCTGAAAAGCGGCCTTTTTTATAGCCATACTAAAGGGATTAACCTTTGATACTTGCGCTGAGGTATTCGCGATTCATGCGTGCGATATTCTCAAGAGAGATTCCTTTCGGACATTCGATTTCACAAGCACCGGTATTGGTACAGTTACCGAACCCTTCTAGATCCATCTGTTTCACCATGTTTAAAACACGAGTCGTGGCTTCAACACGCCCTTGTGGTAATAAGGCATATTGAGAAACTTTAGCAGAGGTGAAAAGCATTGCAGAAGCATTTTTACAGGCCGCTACACAAGCTCCACATCCGATACATGTTGCTGCGTTGAAAGAAGCGTCTGCCTTTTCTTTTTCGATAGGAATAGCGTTGGCATCTACCGGGCGTCCTGAGGTATTTACAGAGATGTAACCTCCGGCTTGCTGTATGCGATCAAAGGCAGATCGATCTACCATTAAATCTTTAATTACAGGGAAAGCCCCAGCTCTAAACGGTTCGACAGTAATGTGATCACCGTCTTTAAAGCTTCTCATGTGAAGCTGGCAGGTGGTAGTTAGCTTTTGTGGCCCGTGAGGCTTGCCATTAATAACCATTGAGCAAGTTCCACAGATACCTTCGCGACAGTCGTGGTCAAACACTACAGGCTCTTTGCCGTCGTTAATTAGACCTTCGTTTAGAACGTCTAACATTTCTAAGAACGACATGTCCTCGCTGATATCGTCAAGGTCGTAGGTTTCGAACTTTCCGTTGGTTTGTGCGTTTTTCTGACGCCAAACGTTAAGATGAATTTTCATAGCCTTATTTGTAAGATCGTGTTTTCAATTCAATGTTTTCATAGACTAGTTCTTCCTTGTGAAGTTTTGCCTCACTAGGAACTCCAGTGTATTCCCAAGCAGCTACATAGCGATAATTTTCATCATCTCTTAGCGCTTCTCCTTCTTCGGTCTGGTATTCTTCTCTGAAGTGACCTCCGCAAGATTCATTACGGTTTAAAGCATCCACTGCGAAAAGCTCTCCTAGTTCTAAGAAATCGGCAACCCTGTGGGCTTTTTCGAGCTCAGAGTTCATGGCGTTTAGCTCCCCAGGGATTCGTACGTTCTTGTAGAAGTCCTCACGAAGTTCAGCGATTTCTTTGATGGCCTCTTTCAGCCCCTGCTCATTTCTAGACATACCGCACTTATTCCACATGATTTTTCCAAGCTTCTTGTGGTAAAAATCTACAGAGTGTTTTCCTGAACCGGACATTAATTTCTCTAGACGCTCTTTTACTTCTTTCTCTGCAGCCTCAAATTCAGGTAAGTCGGTTGAGATTGATCCAGTCTGAATATCGTCTGCTAAATAGTCACCGATCGTGTAAGGAAGAACAAAATATCCGTCTGCAAGACCCTGCATTAGTGCAGATGCTCCTAGGCGGTTTGCTCCGTGGTCACTGAAGTTAGCTTCTCCTGCAGCATAGCAACCAGGGATAGAAGTCATTAGGTTGTAATCTACCCAAAGCCCCCCCATTGCATAGTGTACCGCCGGATAAATCTTCATCGGTGTCTTATACGGGTTCTCGTTTACAATTTTCTCGTACATCTGAAAAAGGTTACCATACTTGGCTTCTACGATTTCCTCGCCTAGCGCCCTTACCTTCTTGTCATCAGCATCTTTTAGCCCCATAGTGTTGGCTTTTTCACGACCATATCGCATGATTGCGGAATCAAAGTCAAGGTAAACAGCCTCTCCTGTTTTATTAATTCCGAACCCAGCATCGCAACGCTCTTTTGCAGCTCTAGAAGCTACGTCACGAGGAACAAGGTTACCGAAAGCAGGGTATCGGCGCTCTAGGTAGTAATCTCTATCTTCTTCGGCTAAGTCAGTTGGCTTTAATTTGCCTTCTCGAATAGCTTTTGCATCTTCTAGTTTTTTAGGCACCCAAATACGCCCGTCATTTCTCAGCGACTCCGACATCAGAGTAAGCTTTGACTGGTGGTCACCAGATACAGGAATACAAGTTGGGTGAATTTGCGTAAAGCAAGGGTTGGCAAAGCGAGCTCCTCTTCGGTGTGCTCTCCACGCAGCCATTACGTTAGCCCCCATACAGTAGGTCGATAGATAGAAAACGTTTCCGTATCCACCAGTCGCAAGTACCACGGCATGAGCAGAATGTCTTTCTAACTCACCAGTAACTAGGTTACGAGCGATGATTCCGCGAGCTTTTCCGTCAATTAGAACGAGATCTAACATTTCATGACGCGTATAAGATTTGATCTTACCACGTTGTATTTGGCGGTTCATTGCTGAATAAGCCCCTAATAAAAGTTGCTGTCCAGTCTGCCCTTTTGCGTAGAAGGTTCTAGAAACTTGAACTCCTCCAAAAGAGCGGTTATCAAGTAGCCCACCATACTCACGAGCGAAGGGAACTCCTTGCGCAACACACTGGTCAATAATATTGGTAGATACCTCAGCAAGACGGTGAACGTTAGCTTCTCGCGAACGATAGTCTCCCCCCTTTATGGTATCGTAGAATAAACGATAAACAGAGTCACCATCACCTTGATAGTTTTTGGCAGCGTTAACTCCACCTTGTGCCGCAATCGAGTGCGCTCGTCTTGGAGAGTCTTGATAGCAGAAGGTCTTTACATTATACCCTAGCTCGGCTAATGATGCTGAAGCCGAAGCTCCTGCAAGACCGGTACCAATAACGATGATGTCAATATTTCTTTTGTTCGCTGGGTTGATCAGGCGAATATCATTTTTATGCTTGCTCCACTTCTCGGCTAATGGGCCATTAGGAACTTTTGATTCTAGCTTTGCCATACTTATTGTATTGGATTTAAGAAGTGATATACTGCGATGAAGATAAAGCCGGCAGGAACAACTACTGCATATACCTTTGCAAAGGCTTGAATGGCTTTACCATATTTGTTGTCAAAACCAATGGTTTGCATTGAAGAAGCAAAACCGTGATAAAGGTGCATTCCCAATAAAACAAATGCTACTGAATAGATAACTGTTCTTGTTAGATCAAACAGTTCAACGGTGAATCCATAATATCGAGTAGTATCTATCGGATTAGATTCTACATACTTGTAGATCATCTCGTGTAACCAAAAGTCGTACATGTGAAGACCAATAAAGGCAAGAACAACACCTCCAGATAGCAACATGTTTCTTGATAACCAGCTGCTATTGGTGCCTTTCGAGCCTACTTTGTAACCAACAGGACCTCGAGCCTTTCGGTTTTGTGCCTCGAGCACAAATCCCATAACAAAGTGTAGAATTACACCCGCAACCAGGATGGGCTGAAGAACAAACTGTACCACCGGATTGTAGCCCATAAAGTGTGACCAAGTGTTGTAGAGCTCTTCTGAAAAGATAGAAGCTAGATTGATGGCCAAGTGTAAGGCTAAAAACGAGATGAGAAACAACCCAGACAGGGCCATAACCACCTTGCGTAATAATGAAGAACTGAACATAAAGAGTCTAGTTTTAACGCTTAAAAAATTACCATGCAAAGGTACGTACCGATGAGATATTCTACAATGACTATATGCTTTAACGCCAAATACTTAAATATTTAGAACAATTCTTAATATTCAGTTTTTGTATAAACAAAAAAGAGAGGGCGTAACCCTCTCTTTTTAAGCGAAATAGAACTTTTTATTCAATGATTAGAGGTTGCTTACTTTCAGCTTTCCCATAAGTAATTTGCAAGGTATAGTTCCCTTTTGGGAGATAGTAGGCTCCATTAGAAGCAGGTTTTAGTGACTTTTTCGATTTCTTTTCAAAGCTTTTTACCAAATCCTTATCGAGATCCAGTGAATAAGACCATTCTTGTAAGCCTTTGATTCCTTGAACTTCCGCTGTAAAGGCGACTGCATTATCTAATTCTACAGTTATACGGGAAGGGCCTGCCTGATCTTGATACCATTTTATTTGTGTTGATGGAACAAACGGAGCTCCAAAGGTAGACCAACTTCTTCCCCAACGACTAGAAGCTCTTATTTTTTCTGGAGCGAATAAGTGAACGCTCGACTCAAGGATTGAAGGGTTTAATTGTTCTAATTCTGAAATATTGACTTTATAGATGCTTCTGCCATGAGTCCCAACCACAAGGTCTTTAGATTTTGGTTGAATTTTCAAGTCATGAACGGCTACTGCTGGCATTCCTTGATTAAAAGGGATCCAATGTTTTCCCCCATGAAGGCCTGCGTATAACCCGTGATCGTTACCTACGAAAAGAAGCTCTTCATTGTGAGGGTCTTCGATGACTACATTGATGGGCTGCATAGGAAGCCCCGAATCGATGGCCTCCCACGTTGCTCCGTAGTCTTCGCTGACGTAGAGATAAGGCGTGAAGTCATCATTGCGATAACCGTTTAGAGACGCATATACCCGAGATTTCTTATGATTTGAAGCAAAAACTCTACTTACCCAAAGATCATCGGATTGCCCTTCGGTTAAAGAATTAGAGATGAGCTGCCAAGTAGCCCCTCCATCTTTGGTGACGTGGATTTGACCATCGTCGCTTCCCGTGTAAATCAGCCCGAATTGAAGGGGAGATTCGCTAATGGTTGTTAGTGTTCCATAGGCAACATTTCCTTTTCTACCTCCCTTGGTAAGGTCTGGAGATAAGGTGGTCCAGGTTTCTCCGAGATCAAAGGAACGGTGGAGCTTGTTGCTACCTAAGTAAAGTACATCAGGATGGTGTGAAGACAGAAGAATAGGGGTTTGCCAGTTAAATCGATATGGGGCTTCTCCAAGTTCGTGTTTAGGAGTGATTGCCTTGCGCTTGCCTGATTCGATTCGATAGTAATTGCCGAATTGAAACCCGGTAAATACGATAGAAGGGTTTTCACGATGAACTTCAACTTGCATTCCGTCACCTCCTAAGAGCATCGTCCACGGGTTGTGTCCAGAGGCTAGCCAGTCTCTGTTTTCAGAGGCCGTATTTGGAGCCATCCAAACCCCATTGTCTTGAAGCCCGCCGTATACATTATAAGGCTCTTGATGGTCAATTTGTATGGCGTAGAATTGACCTACGCTTGGGCTATTGTTTTTAGTCCAATTTGCTCCATCGTCATAGGTTATATTAATACCTCCGTCATTACCATTGATTAGGTGACCGGGTCTATTTGGGTTGATCCAAATCGCATGGTGATCAGAGTGGACGTTTTCTTTGTCTATCGATTGAAAGGTTTTACCACCATCTTTCGATTGAATCAGTGGAACCCCTGCTAAATAAATATTGTTTACATCAGAAGGGTCGACACGTACTTGGGCAAAATAATACCCGTAGCTGTAGAATAGTCCATCAATATAATCCTCGTGGGTTTTATTCCATGTTTTACCGGCGTCATCTGATCGGTACACTTCTGCTCCAATGACAGGGGTGTCGAATAGCATAGCGTTCGCGTCTTCGAGATAAAGCGCGATATCTGAAGGTTTTGCCACGCCATCACGAACGAGTTGTTTCACGTTTTGAGCGCGGTATTTTTCTTGAAATCCGTTCGATTTTAAAAACTCATTAAGCGCCTTATCACTAAGAGCCAAGAACTCTTTTACGCTTAGAGACTTGAATTGATCTTTGGTTAGCGCATCGTTTTTCGAAGGTTTTCTCTGAGAAGATTTTCTTCTGAATTGACTGTCATGAACCGTATATAGGGTTTGGTTGTCAAATACCGAAAGCCCAATTCTTCCAACACCACTTCCGGTAGGGAATCCACTACCTTCTGTGGTAAGGAGTGTCCAGGAGCGTCCCTGATCTTCACTTTTATAAATCCCAGACCCCTCGCCTGAACCTTCAAAATTCCAAGCTTTACGGTCTCGTTGCCAGCTTGCTGCGTAGATAGTGCTGAAATCTTCGGTAGCTGCCAAGTCGATAATTCCCGTGTTCTCGTTGATAAAAAGAGGATTTTCCCAGGCTTTTCCTCCATCAAAAGAAACAAAAACCCCTCGTTCTTTGTTTGGAGTGTATAGGTGTCCGATTACCCCTACTAGGACATGGTTGGGATCGTTGGGGTTGATGACAATTCTACCAATATGATGGCTGTCTTCTAGCCCAACGTGTTCCCAGCTTTCTCCATTAGAGGTGGTTTTGAACATTCCGATACCGGCATAAGACGATCGAGAAGAGTTGTTTTCTCCCGTACCTACATAAAGGGTGCGAGACCCCCAATGCATAGCAATATCTCCTATGTTCTGAGTAGGGCTGTTGTCGAAAATGGGAGTAAATGTGGTTCCGTTATCAGTGGTGTGCCATAGCCCACCTGACGCATAGGCTACATAAAACTCGGTCGGATCTTCAGGGTTAACTTCTAAATCAACAACCCTACCACTCATAATACTAGGCCCAATATTTTCTAGCTGTGGAGCAGTTGATGCCTCTTGAGCATAAAGAGCAGTTACGGATAATAAAAGCAAACAAATACTAACAGCTTTGCTTACAAATGCTTGGATACTGAATTTCATAGGATATCTTTATGGATCTTAATCTATGGTTACACCCTCTAAAATAGGATTTTCAATTGGTATTACACAGCGAATAGCGAGGTCTGTGTTGATACTATTTTTGTTGGTTTCTGGATTTTCTGAGGCGCAGTACACCCCCTTAGTGCAGAATTATTCGCCAGAGCAGTATGGGGCAGACAACCAGAACTGGGCGATAGAACAGTCAGATAGCGGAGTTTTGTTTGTCGCGAATCAGTCCCGGATATTGTTGTTTGATGGCAATCGATGGCAATCGGTTTTTGTGCCCAACGCTCAAAACATTCGCTCTATTAAGATTGTAGAGGATCGATTATATGTTGGGGGTTCTATGAGTGTAGGTTTTTATCAGATCACTCCTCGCGGACTTGAAAATTATAGCGAAATAAAAGGGCTCGAACACCAAAATATTGATGTAGGAGAGGAGTTTTGGAATATTGCAGGGCTAGACGAAAGAATCTTTCTTCAATCGAAACGAGCCATTTATGAAGTTCTAGAGAATCAATTGACCCTGCGCACTCCTTTTGAATCAGATCGCCCAGAATCTTTTAGACAGGGGGGCGACCTTTATTTTTTCTCTTCCAATAATGCTATTAGGTTTTCAGCTGGGGAGTATAATCGATTTGAGTTGCCAGAACTTTCGAGTGCCTTTGTGGGAATTTACGAGCGTAACGAGGCCCAATTTCTCGTCAATGAAATTGGAGAGACTTTTCGTCTTAATAGAGGAGATCTTATCAAAGAAGCGAATCCTTCTGTAGATCTAAAGAATTCTGACCAGATCTACGATTTGATACAATTAAGCAATGGTCAATTGGTGGTTGGCACCATTTCTTCAGGACTTCATGTTTATGATGACACAGGCGACCTTTTGTATGTTTTAGACAGGAGTAGCGGACTTGATAACAACACAGTACTCAGCCTTTTTCAGAGTGTCACCGGGAGAGTTTGGGTTGCCCTAGACCAAGGGATTGCATCATTCGCGCCTGACTCAAACCTTAGCGAGTTTAGGTTCGGGGTTGAAGAAATAGGGGTGGTGTACACAGCAGTAAGTTATCAGGACAACTTATATGTTGGAACCAATCAAGGGCTCTATTTATTCAATGAAAAATTAAGTCAATTCGAATTTGTTCCAGGTACCAGGGGCCAGGTCTGGAACTTAAAGACTTTGGGGAATCAACTTTATTGTTTTCACGACAAAGGTCTGTTTAAAATAAATGACTCAAAGCCTTCGTTGGTTGATGCTCAGACTGGCTATTGGAGCGCCAGTGAGCATATAGATTCAGCGGGTGTTTCTTCTTATGTTTTGGGCGGATATAATGGCATTTATATATACCGACCCAATCGAAACCCTTTGGTGGAAAAGGTCGAAGGCTTTAATACCCCTTCACGATTTGTAGAGCTCCGTGATGATGTAGTTGTAGTTAATCACGAAAGTCTAGGAGTGTTCTTACTTGATTTTGATTGGACTAACCTTGTTGTTCGTTCTGAAAAACAGATTCCTGCTTTAGGCACAGCAAGCAGCTTGTTTTTCTCTGACAGAGAACTTTATTACAAAAGCTCTGAGGGGGTTTTTAAAGTTGAAAAGGAAGCGTTAAGGTACCATCGAGAACTTACGGAGCTTGTTTCAGACCCTGTTGCTCGTCCCTTGCAAAATTCATATCAACGAGAAGAGGTTTCATTTCTTTCGAAGAACAAGATTGTTCGTCTCAATAAATTAGAGTCAGGAGAGTACGATGCTGTTGAAGAGGTTTTGCCAGAAACCCGCCTTGCATCATTCGGCGTAAGTGGCTTTGAGAATATTAACGCTATTGGCAGTCATGAATATTTGATCGGATTAAAGGACGGGTTTATGGTACTCGACACAAATCTAAATGACGAGACGCCAACACCTTTCCCCATTTGGCCTTTGAATGTAGAGGTTGCCCAGCAAGATGAATTTGTAAGCCTTCTGCCTGACGAGCCGCACTTTCTAAAGGCTGAAGAATCTACGATCAGAGTTAGATATACACACCCTAGCTTTAGTGAGAGATACCCGCCAGCTTATGAGTATCAGTTGATATCAGATCAAGATACCATTATAGATCGGTCGTTAAGCACTATTAAGACTTACTATAATTTGCAACCAGGAAGTTATTCGCTTTCTACAAGGGTTTTAGGCATTAGGGGAGAAACAATAGCCTTGTCTCAATCAATACGTTTTGAGATTGCCAAACCTTGGTATCAAACGGTACAGTTTACACTCTATCTTATATTTTCAGGGTTCATCATATCTTTTTTAGCTTCAGCGCTTGTGAGAGCTATATACAAAAGAAGAGAGCGAAAAATTAGAGAAGAGAATGAGCGGCTTTTAGAGACGAACCAGCTTCGAGAAGAGAATCGAGTTAGTCAACTAAAGAACAAACATCTCGAAAATGAGTTAGAGCTTCGAAAGCGTGAGTTAACTGGGGTTTATGAAGCTGAAATTAGAAGAAATGCACTTCTTAAAGATCTTAAAGCACAAATTGGCAAAGCTAAATCTGAAAAACCAGCAGAGGAAATCACAGCCCTAATAGACAAGCAGCTAGAAGATGACAGTGATTGGACTAAATTTGAATCTGCTTTTAACGAATTAGATTTTGAATTTGTTGCGAATCTCAACAAGCGCCATCAAGGTCTAACCAGACAAGAGGTTCGACTACTCGTTTATATACGACTTAATCTTTCGAACAAGGAAATTTCAGAACTCCTGAATATTGGTTTGAAGAGTGTAGAAATGAAAAGATATCGAGTCAGAAAGAAGTTAGGGCTCGAAAAATCTCAAAATTTATCAGAGTATATACACTCCTTTTAGCCCTACAATTACTCTACAAAACACCAAGTAATATTTTATAACTAACTGATTTTGTGATATTTGCAGAAAAACACCTTTGTTCACTGCTCTACAATGAAGTACAACCAAACCAAATAGTTATTAATTTTATAAGGTTCGTGAAATAACGATTCGTGTAACCCTTATAATTAATTAATTGAAACAGTTATGAAAACAAAAAAATTGCATTCGTTTAGTGTGCGACTAATGAGTATGATGGCGTTCGCTTTCATGCTTTTTATTGCCTCTTGTGAAAAAGATGATCCAACTCCTGAACCACAGGCAACTTGTGACGATGGAATTCAGAACGGAGACGAAACAGGAATTGACTGCGGAGGTTCATGTTCAGCTTGTGAAGAACCAAGCTCTATGGCAACTCCCAACTTGAACTCTGGCGCTATCGATATGGAAGAAGATGGTATGGGTCCTGATTTCTCTGAGGATAATGAGAGCAACGAAGCAAATCCTGACGGAACATGGGGTGTTTTTGGTAATAAGGATGATAATAGAATAGAGCTTGAGATTGTTGCTAATCCTAATACAACAGGAAACACCTCTTCTAAAGTTTTAAAAATCGAAGAGGAAGCAGGGCAAGAACCTTGGCAAGGCTTTTTCTTTGATTTAGAATCTAAAGTTTCGCTTACGGCACCTAACACAGCAATTAGCGTGGATGTTCACTCTGTACGAGCTGGACAAAAGGTGTTATTGAAGTTGGAAGACAGAGCAAATAATACGGTTACTACCGGAGATATCATCAAGGAAACAACTGGCACTGGATGGGAAACCATTACCTATAATCTATCTGCAGATTATTCAGGACTTTTCGATCGTGTTGTATTTATTATGGATTTTGGAGTTGTGAATGACGCCCAAGTGAACCATTATATTGATAATATCCGAGTTTCAGAACCAGTTGATGAAGGTACTGGCGGAGGCGGAGGCGGAACAGGTAACGAGGCACCTACGGATGGTCCTTCGGCCCCTTCTGCTGATGCAGCGAATGTAATTTCTTTATTTAGCGACTCTTATGATGATGTTACTGTGGACACTTGGCAAACAGGATGGTCAAATGTGGCTTCGTATGAGGAGGTAGACCTTAATGGAAACATGGCCAAGAAGTATACTGATTTAGGTTTTGCTGGTATTGAAACGGTTCAGTCGCAAGTTAACGCTTCGGAAATGACACATCTAAACATGGATGTATGGTCTCCAAATGTAACCGCATTTAAGATTAAACTTGTTGACTTTGGTGCTACAGGTGGTTATAGTGGTGAAGGCGGTGATGGTCAAGGAGATGATACCGAGCATGAAGTAACAACTACTCCTGCTCAAGGTGAATGGGTGACGTTAAGCATTCCTTTAAGCGACTTTACAGAATTAACAGCGAAGTCTAACATTGCACAAATGATTGTCTCTGGTGAACCTTACGAAGAGTTAGATATTTATATTGACAACGTTTATTTCTCTAATAATGGTGGCAGCACTGGAAATGACGCGCCAACCGAAGGACCTGCTGCTCCATCTGCTGCTGCTGCCGATGTGATTTCATTATTTAGCGATTCTTATGACGATGTTGCCGTGGACACCTGGTTAACCGAATGGTCTAATGACGGACAAGGGGTTACAGCTGAACTTGCTGAGGTTGATCTTAATGGCAATAACGTTAAGAAATATTCAAAATTTGGTTTCGTAGGGATTGAAACGGCATCTACTCCAGTAGACGCTTCTTCGATGACGCACTTCAATTTTGATTATTGGACCTCGAATGCTACAGTTATGAAAATCAAATTAGCAGATTGGGGTGCTGACAAAGCTTATGCTGGTGGAGACGACACAGAGCATGAGATCACACTCTCGACGGTAACTCAAGGAGAGTGGGTTTCTGTTAGTATTCCACTTAGTGATTTTACAGGCATGACAGCTACGGAAGCAATCGCTCAGTATATCTTGGTTGCAGAGCCATGGCTTGAGGCTACGGTATACATTGACAATGTATTCTTCTCGAAAGAGTAATTTTTATTTAATAGTTTAGCTAAGTATGCCCGCTACATGCGGGCATATTTTTACTTATGAAAAACGTATTTTATCTACTTATTATTAGTGCCTTTTTGTCGTGTGAAAAAGGCGGTCCCTCCCCCGAGCCTCAGGCTACTTGTTCTGATGGTATTTTAAATGGCGATGAGGTAAGTATTGACTGCGGAGGATCTTGTAATGCCTGCGAAGAGCCAGGCGGAGAAATCACCTCTTATGACGGATTAACCCTTGTTTGGAATGACGAGTTTGATTATGATGGAGCTCCGAGCGCCGAAAAATGGCACTTACAAACCCTTCCAATTTTCGGAGGAGGATGGGCCAATGGAGAACTTCAACACTATACAAACCGTACCTCTAATGCCTCAGTAAGCGATGGCACATTAAAGATCAATGCAAAAAAAGAGTCCTATACTTTTGAGAACAGCACTAAAGGATATACTTCAGCTCGGCTTAATTCTAAATTTGATTTTAAGTATGGTCGTGTCGATGTTCGTGCGAAACTGCCTTCACAGCAAGGAGCTTGGCCTGCAATCTGGACTTTGGGCTCAGACATTAATGAGCGCGGAGGAGTGTTTCAGGCTGAAAAAGGAGAAACAAGCTGGCCCAATTGTGGCGAAATTGACATCATGGAGAAGCGAGGATGGCAAAACGACAGAGTTCTTGGAACCTTTCACTGGAAGGATGACGAATCTGGCAATCCTGCATCTTATGGCTTAGACAAATCCTTAAGCGGAATAGGATCTGAGTATCATTTATATTCTTTAGTTTGGAATGCCGCTGTTCTGCAAATCTATGTAGACGATCAGTTGGTAGTTCAATCAACGAATTCAGAAACCGAGTTTAAAAAACCACACTATCTTCTATTAAATGTTGCTATGGGAGGAACTCTCGGTGGAGAAGTGCCTTCGAGCTTTTCTCAAGCGACCATGGAGATTGATTACGTAAGGGTATACCAAGCGCAATAGCTATTTGAAAGCTGACGAATCGGGCGTACATTTACTTCTATGAAGTATTTACCGATTCCAAACCGACTATATAAAAAGAACCGCAAGAATTTCATGGCTCAGATGAAGCCTGAAAGTCTTGCGGTTTTTAATTCTAATGATGTGTATCCGATTGGGGCTGACAGCACAATGCCTTTCGAGCAGCATCGAGATATTTTTTACCTCTCTGGAGTAGATCAGGAGGAGAGTATTTTACTTCTTTTTCCTGATGCCATGAACCCGGCGCATAGAGAAATTCTGTTTGTGCGCGAAACCAATGAACATATAGCCGTTTGGGAAGGAGCTAAGCTAACCAAAGAACGGGCTACTGAGGTTTCGGGTATTGCTACCGTTTATTGGACTCATCAATTTGAACAGGTGCTATTTGATTTGATGAGCGAGGCATCTACGATTTATTTGAATACGAACGAACACTATCGCCAAGCGGTGGAAACTCAAACAAGAGAAGATCGATTCATTGAGCGGGTTAAATCGAAGTATCCAGCACACCAAACAGCCAAGAGTTTTCCGATCTTAAATGAAATACGAGGAGTTAAAGAACAAGAAGAGATTCAGTTGATTCATCAAGCGTGTGCTATAACTGAAAAGGGGTTTCGTCGAATACTCAAATTTGTTGAGCCTGAGGTGTGGGAGTATGAAATTGAGGCTGAATTCCTTCACGAATTTGTTCGCAATCGATCTAAAGGGTTTGCCTATACTCCAATTATCGCTTCGGGGGCTTCTGCTAACGTATTGCATTACATTGAGAATAATAAGAAGTGTAAAGCGGGTGATTTACTTCTGATGGATGTTGCTGCCGAATACGCTAATTATTCGAGTGATATGACACGTACTATCCCGGTAAGCGGTCGTTTTACAGATCGTCAAAAGGCTGTCTATAATGCAGTTCTAAGTGTTAAGAATGAAGCAACTGCTCTATTGGTCCCCGGCGTGTTATGGGCAGAATACCACAAAGAGGTGGGTAAAATGATGAGCTCAGAGCTTGTTGGTTTAAAGTTATTAGATCAAAATGAGGTCTCTGACAATCCGCTCGCTTACAAGAAATATTTCATGCATGGCACCAGCCACCATTTAGGGTTAAACACCCACGACTATGGAGAACTGAAAACTCCTATGAAGCCAGGAATGGTATTTACCGTTGAACCCGGAATCTATATTCCCGAAGAGGGTTTTGGTGTTCGTCTTGAAGACAATGTGGTGGTTCAGCCGAGCGGATCTCCATTAAATCTAATGCAGTCTATTCCTATTGAAGCTGATCATATCGAGACACTAATGAACGAACGCTAATTGATATAAGAGCGCTCAATAGCGAAGGAATAAACCAGCCCAGCTGAAATATGCCGAACGGTATAATTTCTAAAAAACTCCTTAAATATACTGATTCGATGTAGCCTAGAATCGCGTCTGGAATAGAAAACAAAAAGGTAGTTGTCGCTACTATTTGCAACACGTATCCTCCTGTTAGTCGTTTAGGTAATAAGTGCAGTAAGATTAGAACAATGGTTAGTGGGTAGATGAGTAGCAACACAGGATAGGCGACACGAATAATTTCATCTACTCCTAATGTGGCTAACAGCACCCCAGCAATGCAAGCAATTGCGATGGTTATGACATAGGCTTTCCTTGAAGGAGCAATTTGTTCGTTAACAAAGTCTGCAGCTCCAGTAACGATTCCCACAGCCGTGGTAAAGCAGGCAAGCGCCACGGTAACCCCAAGTATTTGCGTACCGGCACCTTCGAACAAAAAGCTGCTGAGGTAGATCAATAGCTCAGAGCGATTGTATTCGTGAGCGCCTGAAGATGCTAGACTAGCTCCTGAGAATATGAGGCCTAAATAAATACTCATAAGCGCGAAGGCCGCCCAAAATCCGCCACGTTTTAATACGCTAGATTGTTGTTTTAGACTTAGATAGTTAAACTGGTTTTTCACTGACAGCACCAGAACTGCACCTACCACAACCGCGGCGATAGCATCGAAGGTTTGGTACCCCTCTATCATTCCTGAACTAATGAGTGAGCCAAAGGACTTCGCGTTTGGATTTGGAGTTATGCTACGGCCGAAGGATTGTACAATCAAAAGCACCATCAGGGCTACGAGTAGCGGGGTGATATAGTTACCGATAATAGATAAAACTCGCCCTCTATAAAGTGCGAAAAAGGGGATGCCTCCAAAAAAGATTAGCGCGCTTAGTAGCGGTGAAAGGCCTGTAAATGGAGCGACCCCCAATTCATAAGTCACAGCCGCAGTTCGAGGTACGACTATGAGTAAACAGATCATAAATATTACACTAGTATAGAGAAGCGCGAATTTCTTTAAAATGGGTTGTGCTAACTCATAAAGTCCACCTTGTATTTTAGAGTGGGCTAAGATGCCTAGATAAGGGATAAGTATCGCAGTAATACAGAATCCTGCAGCTACAATTGGCCATTGATCAAAAGCGTTGAACCCTAAAAAAGGAGGTAGAATAAGGTTGCCGGCACCGAAGAAAAGCGAAAAAAACGCTAGTGCTACTAGGCGGATTTCTTTACTCATCTTAGAAGGCTGTCCAGCCTTGAGCTTTAAGTTCGATTGCCTCCCCTGATCGAGTTATTAGGTATTCTCCGTCTTCTGCCTCGCTCATATGTCCGATGACTGTTAAATTCGGGTTTCCTTTGATTTTGTCGTAATCGCCTTGCGAGATGGTAAAGAGCAGTTCGTAGTCTTCTCCGCCACTAAGAGCAACCGTTGTTGAGTCTAAAGAGAACTCTTCGCAGGTACTAATCATTGCAGGGTCAAGTGGAATTTTGTCTTCGAATAGACGGCATCCAACGTTAGATTGTTTGCAAAGGTGTTTGATTTCTGAAGCAAGCCCATCGCTGATATCGATCATCGAAGTTGGCTTAACCTCTAGGGCTGCTAATAATTCGGGAACATCTTTTCTAGCCTCTGGCTTAAGCTGTCTTTCAATGAGGTAGGTATATTGATCTAAATCGGGCTGGTGTTGTGGGTTGGCCTCAAACACCTGACGTTCTCTTTCAAGAATTTGAAATCCTAAAAATGCTGCTCCTAAATCGCCAGAAACGACTAGTAAATCTCCCTCTTTGGCGCCATCTCGGTAAACCAAAGCCTTCTTTTCAGCCACCCCAACTGCAGTCACGCTAATCGTCATTCCTTTAGTAGAAGCTACGGTATCACCCCCAACTAAGTCAACGTTATAGGTTTTACATGCAAGAGCAACCCCGGCGTAAAATTCTTCAAGTGCTTCGACAGAAAATCGATTAGACACAGAAATCGATACCGTTATATGGGTGGGTGTCGCATTCATTGCGCAGATATCAGACAGGTTGACAATTACCGACTTGTAGCCCAAGTGTTTCATGGGCATATAACCTAAATGAAAGTGAATTCCTTCGACGAGCATATCGGTACTGATTACCGTTTGAGTTTTGCCAAAGTTGATTACCGCTGCATCGTCACCAATTCCTTTTTCGGTGCTTTTAAGCTGTGTAGGTATCGCTTTGGTTAGATGGTCGATAAGGCCGAATTCACCTAGGTTTTCGATCGAATTAAGGGAAGGATTCTTTTCTTCTAACATTTGATCTGTGGTTATGCGGCCAAAGGTACTGCTATTACTATAGATTCTGTCTATGGCACTCAATAGAATATCAGCCCATTACTTATGATAAAAATGCACTAAGCCGTATCTTTGTAACCAAATATCCCAACTTATGATAAAAGTAGCAGAATCTGCACGTGAAAAGGTCCGCTCGTTAATGCGCGAGGAGGGTTTTGATGCGGACACCGATTTTGTGAGAGTAGGGGTCAAAAGTGGTGGCTGTAGTGGCCTCACGTATGAACTCAAGTTTGACAAAGCAATCGGTGAAACCGATAAAGTATTTGAAGACAACCAGGTAAGAGTGGCTGTTGATAAACGAAGTTTTTTATATCTCGTAGGAACCACCCTTGAGTATTCGGGGGGGTTAAACGGGAAAGGGTTTGTGTTTAACAATCCAAACGCGCAACGTACTTGCGGATGCGGAGAAAGTTTCTCACTCTAACCAAAAAAGAGTAGCTATGGCATACACTGAAGAAGAATTAAAGAAGGAGTTAGAGACCAAAGAATATGAGTATGGTTTTTATACTGATATCGAATCTGACACCCTTCCGAAAGGATTAAACGAAGATATCGTTCGAGCGATATCTCAGAAGAAAGAAGAGCCAGAGTGGATGACCTCCTGGAGGCTTGAGGCATTCGCGCAATGGAAAAAGATGAAAGAGCCAGAGTGGGCTAATGTTCATTACCAGAAACCCAACTTTCAAGATATTTCTTACTATTCGGCCCCGAACAAAAAGCCTAAGTACGATAGTCTTGATGAAGTAGATCCGGAGCTATTAGACACCTTTAAAAAATTGGGGATCTCGATTGACGAGCAGAAAAAACTTGCAGGAGTTGCTGTTGATATCGTTATGGACTCTGTTTCGGTGGCGACTACTTTTAAAAAGACGCTTGCAGAAAAAGGAATCATCTTCTGTTCTATCTCAGAGGCGATCAAGGAGCATCCTGAACTCGTTAAAAAGTATATCGGAAGCGTAGTTCCTGCTAAAGACAATTTCTATGCCGCCCTTAATTCGGCAGTTTTTTCTGACGGTAGTTTCTGTTACATTCCTAAGGGAGTTAAGTGCCCAATGGAGCTTTCTACTTATTTCAGAATTAATCAGGCAGGAACGGGTCAGTTCGAGAGAACGCTTGTAATTGCTGATCAGGGTAGCTATGTGAGTTACCTTGAGGGTTGTACCGCTCCATCAAGAGATGAGAATCAGCTTCATGCTGCAGTGGTAGAATTAATTGCACTTGATGACTCAGAAATCAAATATTCTACGGTTCAAAACTGGTTCCCTGGAGACAAAGAGGGTAAAGGTGGAGTATTCAACTTTGTGACTAAGCGTGGTCTATGTGAGCGTAATGCGAAAATCTCATGGACACAAGTTGAGACAGGTTCTGCGGTTACTTGGAAGTACCCGTCTTGTATTCTAAAAGGAGACCATTCGGTTGGAGAATTTTATTCGATAGCCGTAACCAATAACTTTCAACAGGCAGATACCGGTACCAAAATGGTTCACCTAGGCAAGAACACCAAGAGTACGATCATCTCTAAAGGCATTTCTGCAGGTAAATCGCAAAACAGCTATCGTGGCCTCGTTCAAGTTGGTGCTCGAGCAGAGAATGCTAGAAACTTCTCGCAGTGTGACTCACTGCTTATGGGTAATGAGTGTGGTGCTCACACCTTTCCTTACATCGAGGCAAAAAATAAATCAGCTCAAATTGAGCATGAGGCTACCACGAGTAAAATCGGAGAAGATCAGATTTTCTATTGCAATCAACGAGGAATTGACACCGAAAAGGCAATTGCCCTAATCGTCAATGGGTTTAGCAAGGAGGTACTGAACAAGCTACCGATGGAGTTTGCAGTAGAAGCACAAAAATTATTAGAAATCAGCCTAGAAGGCTCAGTAGGATAATCAAGAAGACTATGTTAAAGATTGAAAATCTTCACGCAAGAGTAGAAGAAAAGGAAATATTAAAGGGAATCAACCTTGAGGTTAAACCAGGCGAAGTACACGCTATTATGGGGCCTAATGGTTCTGGTAAAAGTACGCTAGCCTCTGTAATTGCTGGGAGAGAAGATTTTGAGGTAACTGAAGGTAGTATGAGCTTAAGCGGAGAAGATCTTGGAGACCTAGACCCCGAAGAGCGTGCGCATGCAGGGGTGTTTCTTTCGTTTCAATATCCGGTAGAGATCCCAGGCGTAACCGTTACGAATTTTATCAAGTCTGCGATCAACGAATCACGTAAGGCTAAAGGTCTTGAAGATATGCCAGCCAATGAGATGCTTTCAAAGATTCGCGAGAAGTCAAGCCTGTTAGAGATTGACCGCAAATTCTTATCGCGTTCTCTAAATGAAGGTTTTTCGGGTGGAGAAAAGAAGCGTAACGAGATCTTTCAGATGGCAATGCTTGAGCCAAAACTGGCCATTCTTGATGAAACCGATTCGGGACTTGATATCGACGCACTTCGAATTGTTGCCAACGGCGTCAACAAGCTTCGAAGTAAAGACAATGCCATTGTTGTAATCACCCACTATCAGCGATTACTTGACCATATCGTTCCTGATCACGTACACGTACTCTACAACGGAAAGATTGTAAAGTCAGGAACCAAAGAGTTGGCTTTCGAGCTAGAAGAAAAAGGATACGATTGGATCAAAGCAGAGAACGAATAGACTATGGATCTTAACGAAAAATTACTCTCTTCATTCATTGCCTTCGAGGATAAGGTAAATGTGAACGATGAGGTTCACGAGATTCGAACGGCTGCCCTAAAGCGTTTTGAACAGCAAGGGTTTCCGGCCAAGAAACTCGAGGCATGGAAATACACTTCGCTACAGTCTTTATTAAAAAAGGATTTTAGCATCTTTCCAGGATCGAAACGCGCATTAGAATACCCGACAGTTCGACAGTATTTTTTGCATGAAACAGAGACTTTTAAAATCGTTTTTGTCGATGGGCAATACAGCTCGTTTTTGTCTGAAACGACTCATGACGGAGTTGACGTATGTCTGTTTAGCGCCGCTATTGAAAAGCCAAAATATAAGCATATTGTTGATGAATATTTCAATAAGGCTGCCGATCAAAAAGATGCCTTAACGAACCTAAATACAGCGTTTGCTAGCGAGGGCGCTTATGTCTTTATTCCGAAGAGTAAAGCACCGGTTAAACCCATTGAAATTGTACACTTTGCAACAGGTGCTACTCCACAAATCCTTCTACAGCCTCGAAACTTGATTGTTGTAGAAGAGAATGCTGAGGTACAGATTATCGAGCGTCACCAGTCATTAGGAGGGGTCGAGGCATTTACCAATGCGGTTACCGAAATTTTTGCACACAAGAATGCACGGGTAGATTACTACAAGTTTCAGAATGACACTATGAGTGCTTCAATTGTGGACAACACTTTTATTGAGCAACACGATTCAAGCGAGGTAAGTGTTCATACATTTTCTCTAGGCGGGGCTTTGGTTAGAAACAACCTTAACTTTTATCAGAGAGGTTCGCACATCAATTCGATCATGAAAGGCGTTACTCTCGGTAGTGAACGTCAACATATTGATCACTACACTTTGGTTCATCACACTGAGCCCGATTGTGAGAGCCATCAAGACTATAAAGGGATTTATGACGGAAGATCGGTTGGGGTTTTCAACGGGAAAATCATCGTTGACAAGATCGCTCAGAAGACCAATGCGTTTCAACAGAACAACAACCTTCTAATCAGTGATAATGCGACGGTAAATACAAAACCACAACTAGAAATCTTTGCTGACGACGTTCGTTGCTCGCACGGCTGTACGATCGGACAGTTAGATCATGATGCGCTTTTCTACCTTCAGTCAAGAGGAATTCCAAAGAGAGAGGCTTCGGCACTTCTAATGTATGCGTTTGCGAACAATGTGCTTGAAAGCGTTAAGAATGCTGCGCTTTCAAAGAGAGTGAAAGACATGATCGCTGAAAAACTTGGAGTTAAAATCGGTTTCGACCTATAGCCTATGAATAGCGTGCTAGATATTCAGAGTATACGCAAAGACTTCCCCGTTTTAAATCGACAGGTGAACGGGAAGCCTCTTGTCTATTTTGACAATGCAGCTACTTCACAAACTCCTAAACAGGTTATTCAATCGATCGTAGACTATTACGAAAATTATAATGCCAATATCCACCGTGGAGTGCACACCCTTTCTCAAGAGGCTACCGAAGCCTATGAAAAGGCGCGCCACACCCTTCAGACTCATTTGAATGCTGCACGGCCCGAAGAGGTGATTCTTACTTCAGGCACCACCCATTCTATTAATATCGTGGCTAGTGGGTTTTCTTCATTATTAAAAGAAGGAGATGAACTATTGGTCTCTGCTATGGAGCATCACTCGAATATTGTTCCTTGGCAAATGGCTTGCGAAAAGTCTGGGGCTCAATTAAAGGTGATCCCAATGAACGAAAAAGGAGAGCTCGAGATGGATGAATTTGACAATCTATTGTCTGAACGTACTCGACTCGTTTTTTGTAACCACGTATCGAATGCACTCGGGACGATCAATCCCATTGAAGAAATCATCACCAAATCCCACGCAGTTGGAGCAGCGGTTCTTATCGATGGCGCTCAAGCCGCTCCACACTTTAAAGTTGATGTTCAACAACTAAACGTTGACTTTTATACCCTTTCGGCTCACAAAGTATGTGGCCCTACAGGGATTGGACTACTTTACGGTAAGCGTTCATGGCTTAAAAAGCTACCTCCTTATCAAGGTGGAGGAGAGATGATTGCTGAAGTGTCTTTTGAAAAAACAACTTACGCAGATCTACCGCATAAGTTTGAAGCAGGTACTCCAAATATTGCGGGAGGTATCGCCTTTGGAGCAGCTATCGATTATATGAATCAAATTGGGTTTGAAGCGATTGCCGCCTACGAAGGAGAGCTTCTAGCCTATGCAACCGATCAGCTGAAACAAATTCAAGGCATTGAATTTATCGGAGAAGCAAAGAACAAAGCTTCAGTAATTTCTTTCAACTTGAAAGGAATACATCCTTATGATGTTGGTAGCATTCTTGACAAATTAGGGATTGCGGTTCGTACCGGACACCACTGCGCCCAACCGGTGATGCAACACTTTAATGTTCCTGGAACAGTTCGCGCAAGCTTTGCTTTTTATAACACCAAAGAAGAAATTGATATCTTCGTAGAAGGGGTAAAAACCGCTCAAAGAATGCTTAGTTAAAACTATGAGCCACAAGACAATAGTTGAAATTCAAGAAGAAATCATTGACGAGTTTAGCCTGTTCGACGACTGGATGCAGCGCTATGAATACATGATTGAATTAGGTAAGAGCTTACCACTTATAGATCCGCAATACAAACTCGATGATTATCTCATCAAGGGATGTCAAAGTAAGGTTTGGGTTTTTGCAGAGATGAATGAGGATGAGTTGAAGTTTACTGCAGATAGTGATGCCATTATTACTAAAGGGATCATTGCCTTGCTTATTAGAGTGTTTAGTGGACAAAAACCTCAAGACATCATTGATGCCGAGTTGAGTTTTATCGACCAGATTGGCTTAAAAGAACATTTATCACCTACCCGCGCTAACGGCTTAACCAGTATGATTCGACAGATAAAACTATACGCCGTTGCTTATCAAACACAGAAGAATCATGAGTGAAACAACTATCGACACTAGTGCATTAGGAGAGAAGATCGTAAAGGTTTTAAAAACGATTTACGACCCTGAGATTCCTGTAGATATTTATGAACTAGGTCTTATCTACGACGTGATGGTGAATGAAGACTTCGATGTCAAGATCTTGATGACCCTCACCTCACCGAATTGTCCAGTCGCTGAAACACTTCCTGTAGAGGTAGAAGAAAAAATCAAGTCTATTGACGAGATTAAGGATGCAGAGGTGGAAATAACGTTTGACCCTCCCTGGAGTCAGGAATTGATGAGTGAAGCAGCCAAATTAGAGCTGGGAATGCTTTAAGTGATGGAGGAACCTATCGTAAACCGGGTCTCTCAGAGCTCGCTCAAAGTATTTGATTTAGAGGATCTTTACGTCCCAGGGCCAAGATCAAGCATTGATCTTTCACAATGGTTATACGAAGGCTTAATCCTTAGAGAGAAAGAGTTTAGAGCTGCTTTGAAAGAAGTAGATTGGTCTCTGTACAAAGACCATCATATTGCTCTTAGTTGTAGCTCTGAATGTATACTTCCTCAATGGGCTTTCACACTAGTTGCAACACACCTCTCTACAAAAGCCAGAACCTTAGCAGTTGGTTCATTAGAGCATCTAGAAACGGTACTTTATGAGAGGCAATTGGCTCAAGTCGATTTTAGAGAATATGCCGGAGCTCCTGTTATTCTAAAGGGGTGCTCAAATAAGCCTGTTCCACAACAAGCGTACCTAACGGCGGCGGTTCAGCTAAAAAAAGTAGCAAAGAAATTGATGTATGGAGAGGCCTGTTCTGCGGTTCCACTATAAGCCCTACTCTTCAAAATTCGAATAATCGTCTAATTTCTCAGGATACAGAAAGTTGTTGTAAGGGAAACGTGTTACATGAATGTCGCGCACCTGTTTGTAAACTTGTTTCTTGAAGTCTTCAAGATTTTCCTTATTGATCGCTGAGATAAACAAGGCCTTTTCACCCATTTTTGCATACCATGTTTTGCGCCACTCCTCAAGACTGTAATGAACCGTAGTTCGTTCAGTTATTAAATCATCTTCGTCGAAAGGTTCAGCGCTATACTGATCGATTTTATTGAACACCATCACGGTAGGCTTGTCCTCACAATCAATTTCTCCCAGAATCTGATTCACCGATTCTATATGTTCTGTGAAGTTCGGATGAGAAATATCTACTACATGTAATAACAGATCCGCTTCTCGAACCTCGTCTAGAGTACTCTTAAAGCTTTCGACTAGTTGTGTAGGAAGTTTTCGAATAAAGCCTACCGTGTCACTTAATAGAAATGGAAGGTTTCCTAAGACCACCTTACGTACGGTAGTGTCTAGGGTAGCAAAAAGCTTATTCTCGGCAAACACCTCGCTTTTGGCAACAACATTCATCAGTGTTGATTTCCCTACGTTGGTATAACCTACTAGTGCAACTCGCACCAAAGCACCTCTATTGCTGCGCTGGGTTTCCATTTGCCGATCAATTTTCTCGAGTTTCTTTTTCAATAATGAGATACGATCTCGAACAATACGTCGGTCGGTTTCAATTTCAGTTTCTCCAGGACCTCGCATTCCAATTCCCCCTCTTTGCCGCTCTAGGTGAGTCCAAAGACCCGTAAGTCTTGGAAGCAAATACTCATATTGGGCGAGTTCTACCTGAGTTCGAGCATAACTAGTTTGAGCACGTTGCGCAAAAATGTCTAAAATGAGCCCCGTACGATCTAAAATCTTGCATTTGAAGATCTTCTCGATATTGTTTTGTTGCGCAGGTGTTAGCTCGTCATCAAAAATTACGGTGGCGACCTCATTCTCCTCAACGTAAGCTCTCACCTCTTCCATTTTACCGGTGCCAATAAGAGTTTTAGGATTGGGAATGTTTATTTTCTGAATAAATCGTTTGATCACCTCTCCCCCTGCGGTGTAGGTTAAAAACTCTAATTCATCGAGGTATTCCTCAATCTTGTCGGCCGGCTGCTCTCGGGTGATGACCCCTACCAGTACAGCTTTTTCGTAAACCGTTTCTTTAAAGTCTAGCATTGTGGCAAAGCTATTAAGTATTCTCGTATAAACATCTCTACCTGAGGCGTTTTAATTTTAGGGCTCCATACATTAACGTTCATTTCGTCTTAAAATTGGTGAATTCACCTATATTTATCTTATAATCGATGTGGTACCGATTATATGTAGAATTAATTTTTAGCTTTAATGTATGTCTATTAGAAATGTTCTTTGCGTAATATCATTTCTATTGTCATCACCTTTATTTTCTCAGGATTTTCCTGGGATTAATGAAGGGTATGTAGTACTTCCTGATAGTGTCGGTTTTCGCTTCTTTGACAAAGAATATTCTTACTTTACAATTGACGGAAGCGATTTTGAGACGTATAAACATAACTTGAATTTGGCAGATGTCAGACTCAAGTATATCCCAAATAGTTCTAATAATTATCTTATATCTGCCGGTGGAGGTAAGGTATATGTCTTTAAGGATAGAGAATTAAAACGAATAGATGAATCTTTTGCCTTTCAGTCTCGTTTCAGTTCTTTCAATTTTGCTAAAGGAGATACACTTATTTCAATTGGAGGGTCAGGTGAATTTAATGTTCAAAACAACATAATTTATTACTCTCCATTGCTCAAGGAGTGGCTTGTAGAATACCGATATAATCCACAATTAGAAACGAATAATATACCTATTGGTCAATATGATATGTTGAGTCAAAAGGTATATTTTAATTTATCACAGAACAAAGGTTTTGATGATAGGTCAAGAATAGAGGTGCTGGGTGATTTTGCAACAGAGATTTTTTCGTACAACTTTAATTCAAAAGAGTTTAGCGAGGAGTTTTCTCTTGAACGATTATTTAAAGAATTTTTTCCAAACCCCGAAAGCCCTAGACTCCGACGTTTTGACGAGTATCTTTTGCCTATTCTTTATGACGAGACGGAAATCATTTCATTAGATTTTTCTTCTGGGCAGGCAATACATTATCTCAATCCAGATATAGCTACACTAATTCAATATCCTGAAATAGTCTCATACAACCCAAGGAGTAACAACTTTCTCCTTACTTATGGTCGAGGCTCGGAGGGTAATTATTTGGTTATTAATGAAGCAGTTTTGCTCGGCACCGAGTATGAGATCATAAAGCTTGAGCGGGCAAACGCCTTCCCTTGGTGGTTGTTTTTACTTATCGTTCCCTTGGGAGTTTTTGTGTTTCTGAAAAGAAAGGGTGTTCCGCTTGTTGAGAGCTTAGACCGTGTTACCCCTCAGTTAAAGCGGGTGCTTTCAGAAGAGGACTTTAAAATCTTTCAGATTATTAGAGAACATTACCCAAATGGTGTAGAGTACCCTGACCTTCAGTCTTCTTTTGAGCGTGAACTCTCGTATGAGAGTAGAATCAAAAAATTGAGAAATACCATTGCTCATATCGATGAGACCGCTCAATCGATTATTGGTAAATACTCGAGCATCTTTGATATTACCAAGGGTAAGGAAGACAAGCGGGTGAAGGTTATTCGAGTAAAAGACGACGAGGTCTTTCAGTATTGGTGGATTAAAAAAGCTTCTAAGAAGAAATTATGATAGTATTTCTTTTTCTTATTCTTTCGATTGTACCTGGGCCTAGACTCGACCTTTCAGAACATTTAGTTTTTCCTGAAGGGGAAGGCTTCACTATTATTACTACGGATAGTATTTATCACACCCTTAACGGCAAAGACTTCTCGTCGAGAAAACATTTTTTTGCTGAGGATATCTATCGATTAGACCTTATCCCGACTAATGATCCACAAAAGTTCTTTATTGCTAGTGGGGGCGGTGTGGTTCTGAAGTATGAAAATGATACATTACAACGCGTTGACCAATCGTATCGTTGGCGGAGTAGATATAGATCTTTGGCAGCGGCTGCAAATGACACGATCTATCTCTTTGGTGGCTATGGAGAATTCACCTTTTACAACGATTTACTCCGATTTGATGAGTCTACAAGAGAATGGGTAGAACTCCCGGTTCAGGAGCCTAGGCCTTCTCGAATGAGCAACGCTATTGGTCATCTGGATGTGGAAAATCGTTCATTATACGTGGGCTTTGGCTCTGATTCTCGTTATGTTGATAAGCGTTCTACCTATCGTCCATTTTATACTATCGGACGCTTCAATTTAGACGGAGAGTATTTTGAGACTTTGGGTAGTATGGAATTTATCCAAGAATTTCAGAACGATGTTGGGGTGAAATACTGGAGGTCATTTCCTCACTACAAGCTACCTGTTTTTTATTCAAATCGTTTTTTATTCACTTTTGATTTTAAAAACGGTAAGGCTCAACTGCATGATGAGGCTGATTATTCAACTATTGAACAGTTCAGTGAGATTTTGGCATACAATCCTAATTCGAATAAATTTTTAATGGGCAGAGAGATTAGTGATAGACCGCGATATCTAGTGATTAACGAATTAGACCTCTTAGGTAGACAATATACGATCTTTGATATGAAAAAGGAGGAGGCACAATTTAAAAAGTACCTCATAGGGATTGCCCTCCTCTTTGTAATAGGTTTATTCTATCTGTTTAGTGGTAAAAAACAACAATTGATTGATCTTATTAATCAGAATCAGAAGCGAATCAAGCTGCAACTCTCTGACGAGGATTTCAATGTATTGCAGATTATAATAGACAGCTACCCTAATTTTGTTGATTATCCCGAGCTTCAGAATTCCTTCAAACGAGATTTAAGCTACGAAAGTCGTATCAAGAAATTGAGAACGACCATCAAAGTGGTTGACGACGCCGTTCAGTCTGCCCTTAAGATAAAAGGAAGTGTTTTCGAAATTGAGAAAGGCAAAGAAGACAAAAGGGTTAAGGTCATTCGCTTAAAAGACCAAAGCCTTAAGTTTTCTAAACTACGTTCCTTTTCACCTCTCTAGAGGCCTTGTAAGTGCCTTGCGGCCTCCTTAGCAAAATAAGTCGCAATCAAATCTGCGCCTGCTCTTTTGAAGCACATTAATTGTTCTAAATAGGCCTTTTCGTAATCGATCCATCCTTTTTCTGCGGCGGCGTGAAGCATTGCATATTCTCCTGAGACATGATAAACAGCGACTGGCAGATGAACCGCATCCTTAACTTCACGAACAATATCTAGATAGGGTAGACCTGGTTTCACCATTAAAATGTCTGCACCTTCTTCTTGATCCATTACTGCTTCTTTCACCGCTTCGATGCGATTTGCAGGGTTCATTTGATAGGTTTTTTTGTCTTCAGGGATGTCTTCTGTATCGACAGGTGCTGAATCGAGTGCGTCTCTAAAAGGCCCATAAAATGCACTGGCATATTTTGCCGCATAACTTAAGATACCCACGTCTTCAAAACCTTCGGCATCGAGGGCTTTTCTTATCTCGATGATTCGTCCATCCATCATGTCGCTGGGAGCGACCAGGTCGGCTCCAGCTCGAGCATGCGAAACGCTCATTTTACAAAGGGCCTCGACGGTAGGATCGTTCAAAACCTTTCCGCCAGAAACGATACCGTCATGTCCGTAAATGGAGAAAGGATCTAGGGCAACATCAGTTAAAATAAGCATTTCTGAATGAGCAGCCTTGACGGTTTTAATGGCTCTTTGCATAAGTCCATTAGGATTCCAGGCCTCTACACCTTCATTGTCTTTTTTAACATCATCTGTTTTAGCGAATAAAAGAACAGCTTTTAGCTTTAGGGCTACAAGCTCCTGAATTTCGTCCTCTAACACATCAAGGCTCATCCGGTATTGGCCGGGCATAGACAAGATCTCTTCTTTTACACCAGTGCCTTCAACTACGAAAAGAGGTACGATAAAATCGTCAACGGTTATTGTAGTTTCTTGAACTAACGAGCGTAGTGCATTCGATGTGCGAAGTCTGCGGTTTCTAATGATTGGGTACATAGATTTCTCCTTTTAGATAAAGTTGAGCATTTCCGGTGATGAGCGCTCGGTCTCCATTTATTTCGCACAGAAGATTACCTTGTCTTTTAGACTCTTGCCGTGCACTTAATTTTGTTTTTTTCAGTTTTTTCGACCAGTATACTACTAGAGAAGTGTGAGCTGATCCGGTTACAGGATCTTCATCAATCCCTACAGCTGGCCCAAAAAATCGCGATATGAAATCAACATCGGCTCCTTTTGCAGTTACGATAACTCCAACATAGGGCCATCTTTTAATGCTCGCGAAATCGGGCTGTAGTTCTTTTACAATCGCTTCATTTTCGACTCGTAGAATAAGATCGGTGCGTCCTATATAGGCTTCAAGAATGGGGCTGCCAATAGCTTCAATCCATTCATTTTTTACACCGATCGGTATAATTTGATCAACTGGAAAATCTAGGGTTAAGCGCTCTCCGTTCTTAGTGACTATCAGCTCCCCTGATCGAAGGCTTTGAAATCGAATACTATCCCCTATGTTTTTTTCCTTAAATAAAACGTAAGCAGAGGCGAGGGTAGCGTGCCCGCATAGATTTACCTCCACCGTTGGAGTAAACCATCGTATTTGATAGGGCTTCAGATCGATACGAATGAATGCGGTTTCTGCGAGATTGTTTTCTGCTGCAATTTGCTGCATTACCTCATCTTCTAGCGGTTCTTCTAATAGACACACCCCGGCAGGATTGCCCGAGAACACCTTAGAAGTGAAGGCGTCTACTTGGTAAAAGGGGATGCTTGTTCTATTCTTTACACCCATGCTCGTGGTTCTTTTAGGGTTTGCAAAAGCTTATCCTCGTCGCTACCTGCCTTAGGCGAGTGATTGTATTGCCACTGAACATGGGGCGGTAAACTCATTAGAATACTCTCAATGCGACCGTTAGTTCTTAGCCCAAAAAGGGTTCCTTTGTCGTGCACAAGATTGAATTCGACATATCGGCCGCGTCGTATTTCTTGCCATTCTCTTTGCTCGTCGGTATAACTGAGGTTTTTTCTCTGCTCAACGATGGGCACATAGGCGGTTATAAAGCTGTTGCCAACTTCTGTAACAAAGTCGTACCACTGCTCTAAGCTTTGCTCATCGGTTTGCTTGAGGTAGTCAAAGAATAAACCTCCGACGCCCCTCGCCTCGTCTCGATGAGCATTCCAGAAATAGCTGTCACAAGCTTTCTTATATTTTGGATAAAAGGCGGTGTTGTGCTTATCACAGGCTGTCTTACATACCTTGTGAAAATGTATCGCATCCTCTTCGAACAGGTAGTAAGGGGTAAGGTCTTGACCCCCACCGAACCATGCCTCTGCTAGACTTCCGTCATCCTTGTATAATTCGAAATACCTCCAATTAGCGTGAACTGTTGGTACCATTGGATTTTTTGGGTGAATGACTAGCGAAAGTCCGCAAGCAAAAAAACTTCCTTCTTTTACGTTGAAGTAGGCCTTCATTGAATCAGGTAATTCACCGTGAACGGCTGAAATGTTGACACCGCCTTTTTCGAAAACAGCGCCATTTTCAATCACGCGAGTTCGTCCGCCTCCACCGCCTTTTCGGTCCCAAAGGTCTTCTTGAAATTTGGCTTGTCCGTCAGCAGTTTCTAGCGCGCTACAAATTTGGTCTTGTAGCTCTTGTATATAGTCGTAAAAACGGTCTTTTTGCGAGGTCATAATTCTGAATTTATCCTGGGTATTCTTTTACCGCATCGATAAAGGCTTTAGCATGATCTATAGGGATGTTTGGCAGTATACCATGGCCTAGATTTACAATGTAGCGATCCTTTCCGAAGGCATCGATCATTTGCCATACATCGGCCTTGATTCTTGACGGGGGTGATAATAATCTAGAAGGATCGTAGTTCCCTTGAAGTGTAATTTTCCCTTTGCTGAGGTAACGAGCATTTCTTGCTGAACACGTCCAATCTACTCCTAGAGCCGAGGCTCCTGAATCGGCCATTTCGCCTAGTGCAAACCAACACCCCTTTCCGAATAAAATTACAGGGGCTAAGTCTTTCAGTGCATCTACGATTTGTTGCATGTACTGCATAGAAAATTCCTTGTAATCTTCAGGGCTTAACATACCACCCCAAGAGTCGAATACTTGAACAGCGTGCACTCCTGCTGCTACTTTGGCCTTTAAATAAGCGATGGTTGTATCGGTAATTTTTTGAAGCAGGGCATGAGCAGTTTTAGGATCTGAAAAACACAACCCTTTAGCAACATCGAAACTTTTGCTCCCTTGACCTTGCACACAGTAGCAAAGAATAGTCCAAGGTGAACCTGCAAATCCGATAAGAGGAACACTGTTGTCTAATTTCTCTAGGGTTAGCGAAATCGCATCTAAGACATATCCTAAACTTTCTTCGATATCTGGAACGATCACGCGATCTAGGTCAGAAGCCTTGCGAATAGGGTTTGGTAAAAAAGGTCCAACACCGGGACGCATTTCAACATCGATGTTCATTGCCTGAGGAACCACTAGAATGTCACTAAACAAAATAGCAGCATCCATCCCATATCTTCGAAGCGGCTGAACCGTAATTTCAGATGCTAGTTCTGGTGTTTGACAACGAGTAAAGAAATCATATTTTTCTTTGAGCTCCATGAATTCAGGGAGATAGCGTCCCGCTTGTCGCATCATCCAAACAGGAGGGCGAGATACGCTTTCTCCTCTTAAGGCTTTGAGATAAAGATCGTTTTTAGGGTTAGTCGCTCCCATAGTTATTGATTTTTAAGGTCTAGGATGCAGTCTAAAACCATTCGCTCACTGCTCGGGGTTTTAGCGACTGCTGTTACTGGTATGTTCAGGCTTTCTGCTTTTTGTGCTGTAGTGTCTCCGATACAATAGACTTTTACACCCTTATCAATCGAATTGCTTTTTAAAAAGTATTCGATCCCCTGCGGGCTATAAAAAAGAATCACATCAAACGACTCAGAAACCTTTTTCAAATCAGGGATGGTGAGATAAACATCTATGGCATCTGCTTTTTTAGAACGAATATAGGTTTCGGTTTCTTTGGTTTTTTTGACGCCTGTCAGCCATAGCTTTCGCTTTTCTTCGAGTTCATGAATCGAAAGCTTTTCTTCAATTAATTCTTTTGCAGAATGTGTGATTTCAACTACTCTCAGATTTAGTTTTTTCAATGCTTCTGCAGTTTTGTTTCCCACACAATACCAATCGGTATTTAATAAGTGTTCTTCATCTTGATTCTTCCAGTAATGTGAAAGTGCGGTTACCGCATTTTGACTACTGCAGATATAAATATCGTATCTCGGGGCTGCAAAGGGTAGCGGCTCAGCGCTGATTATGTCGTAGTGGCTGATTTGATGTCCGGCAGCAAGAAGGCGTTCGAAAGAAACATCACTTAAACTTTTAGTGCTAAGAATTTTTGCCATCCCTCAATTCTTTTAGTATTTCTTCACCTCCTGATCTTAGAACTTCATTAACCCACAAGGTAACTTCAGAAGGTCCCAATGATCGAGTGGTGCGTTTTTCAATAGTAACAGCCTTAGACCCGTCAAGACTGAATAGACCTCCTTTAAATACTACTTCTTCGCCGTTTACCTTCGCGATTGCTCCTATGGGGGAACTACACCCGCCTTCTAATTGTCTTAGAAATTCACGTTCTAAATGAGCTTCAAGGGCTGTATTTGAATGATTGATTAGCGCTAGCACTTCTTTAAGATCAGTGCGTTCTGACTTTGCGACAACTACTACCGCTCCTTGTGCTGGGGCAGGTAACATCCAATCTAATACCTCAATCTCTAAGTCTTTAATTTCTAGTCGTTCAAGACCTGCCAGCGCGAAGATGCCACCCAACCAAGGGTTAGTATATACCTTATCAAGTCGAGTTTGAACATTGCCTCGAAGCCCTGTAATTGAGTGATTCGGATTACGTCTAAGCCATTGTGCTTTACGCCTCAAACTACCCGTAGCTACCAAAGTCTCAACGCTTGCAGGGCTTTTCACAATAACATCTTCTGTAGCTCCTCTCTCGAGAACTGCCACAATTTCAAGGCCTTCAGCTAGCGCTGTTGGCACATCTTTCATTGAATGAACAGCGATGTCGATTTCTCCTGTTAAAAGTGCAGCATCTAGGCCTCGAGTAAATACACCACTAATTCCCATTTGATAAATAGGTTGAACAAGGTTTAAATCCCCTTCTGCTTTTACCGGATGTAAAACGTTTGACAGGTTATACTTCTCAAGTAGCATGGCTACTTTATTGGCTTGCCAAAGCGCTAGGGCACTATCTCTGGTGCCAATTCGAATAGGCCTTTTCATCGCTTTGATTTTTCTAATTCGAACACTGATTCTATCAGTTTCATTTTCTCTTCAAGATCAATATCGGTCTCTCTGAGAAAATTCGCGAATTGTTTGGTGATTTTTTGAACTAATCGATCACCGAAATCATCGAATGCGTCACAGTTTTTGGCAACGCTTTTATTTTTCTTCGACTGAAAATCTATTTCTTCGGCTTTGAATTGACTCAACTTTTCTTTTAAGGCGGCCAAGGTATTGGCAAACTTTCGATGGTCTACCCAAGTCATGAATTCTAGCTGAATCTCTTTGTAAATCGATTCTGCCATTGGCAAGAATTCTTTTCTTTTTTCAAGGGTGTCGTCAGTGATTTTCGATAGTTGATCAATATCGATAACCTCAACTTGTTTTAAGCCACCAACCTCTTCACTAACATTTTTTGGAACTGATAAATCGAGAATGATCAGAGGTTTTTTATTGAAAATTAGTGGAGGGGTAATCGTTGGTTTAGATGCCCCTGTAGCCACTACGAGAATATCTGCTTGTCTAATTTCTGATTGAAGATCTGAGTAGGGACGAACTCGTAGATTGAGTTTTGTTGCGATGCGCTCAGCCTTTTCTAGTGTTCGGTTAATAAGCGTAATGTGCTCGTTTTGAGTATGCTTAACTAAATTTTCACAAGTATTCCTTCCTATCTTACCCGTGCCAAATAGTACAATCTGTTTCTCGCTGATTGCTTCTACCTTTTCTAGAAGGTAACGTACTGAAGCAAATGAAACTGAAGTGGCGCCAGAAGAAATTTCGGTCTCTGTCTTTATTCGTTTTGAAGCTTGAATAACTGAATTAACGAGTCGCTCCAGAAACGGATTGCTAAGTTCTAGCTTCTTGGCTCGCCTAAATCCTTGTTTAACTTGAGAAATGATTTCAAAATCACCTAGAATTTGACTATCTAGCCCCGTACCCACACGAAACAAGTGTTCGACAGCATCTGCGTTCTCTTTCACATAACCTTGAGACTCGAATAATTCGCGATTTCCTTTGGTGAATTCACAAAGTAGGCTGACCAGCATTTCAGAGTCATCGGTATAACCGTAGAGCTCAGTTCGATTACAGGTAGAGATCGTTAGGAGTGCTTCAATGCCTAAGTCTTTGGCTTTGCGAGATAATGACTCACCCGCTGCCCCATCGAGGCTGAATTTTCCTCGGGTCTCTGCATCTGATTTTATATAACTAACGCCAACGGCGAAGAAGGAATCAAGCATGGGGTTACGCCAAAACTTTTGAACTGCAAATTTAAAACCTACTTATTCCCTAAAATAACGCTAGCGGTTTCATTTAAGGTTTCCTTGTGTTTTAAGTCTCATCTTTTAAAGGCATATAATTTAAAACATTGTATATTAAATAGTTATGTATAATATTTCGTTATTTAGATTGTTTTTAAATTAAGTTTTTGAAGAATGAACTACTTTTGATAAGCTATAAAACAACGCTAAATGAAAAAGGATTTAACAGTAATCAGCGAGTCTTGCAGGGTGCTGCGTTTTTACAATGAAGGCAAAGCTGCAACCACATTCGAAGAGCCGGTTACTAACGAATACATTCAGATGCACTTCGTGCTCAGAGAACAGGCTCACTTTTTATATAACCAAGGTTCTTACCAATTAGACGGTACAGAAGACCAAGTGCTACTCCTATTTAACACCCAAAAAGACCTTCCGATTCATTTGGTTCTTGACCCTGGCGGATGGGTACTTTCACTACTTGTTACTATCGAACAGCTGCATAGCTGGTTTTCTAATGAGGCCTCTCTGATTCCGTTTTTCGAAGGAGCCTCACACGATAAGAAATACTACAGTCAAGATGAGATTCGCCCTGCATTATCGATTCCGCTCAACCAGTTGATGCAGTTTGGCCTCCATCCTTCTGTTGAAACCCTATATTTTAAGGCGAAGGTTCAAGAAATATTAGCGCTCTATTTTAATCGTACTGAAGAAGCCGACCTTGAACGTTGCCCGTACTTAGCTGATGATGAAAATATTAGAAAGATTAGAAAAGCTAAGGATTTACTGATTGCCCAAATGAACGAGCCTCCGACCTTAGAGGGTCTTGCCGAGGAGATTGATCTGCCCGTGGGCCGCTTAAAAGAAGGCTTTAAGCAGTTATATGGTGATTCAGTTTTCGGATTTCTACTCGACTATAAACTCGACTTTGCTCGAAAATTATTACTAAGCAAATCTTACTCAGTTGGCGAGGTAGCGGCTAAGGTCGGTTATAGTACTTCGAGTCATTTCATTGCGGCATTTAAGAAGAAATTTGGGGTAACTCCCAAGAAGTACCTCGGCGATTCTAGCCGATAGGTTGTATTTTTGACCCGCTAAATACCATTGTCTGTGAAAAAAGGAATTTTACTCGTGAACCTCGGTTCGCCAGATGCGCCTACTCGTAAGGCGGTACGCCCGTATCTCGATGAGTTTTTAATGGATAAAAGAGTTATCGACCTACCAGGATTATTCAGAAATCTCCTCGTTCGAGGGATTATTTTAAATACTAGACCGGGTAGATCAGCTAAGGCCTACAAGAAGATTTGGTGGGATGAGGGCTCTCCGCTTATTATCATCTCTGAGCGTTTTCAAGAGAAACTTCAGAAGTTGACAGAAATGCCTGTAGCGCTGGGGATGAGGTATGGGTCGATTAGTATTAAAAAGGCTCTTGATGAGCTTGCCGAGAAAGAGGTAACAGAGGTGTTATTGGTGCCATTGTATCCGCACTATGCGATGAGCAGTTACGAAACGGTTGTAGTAAAGGCTTTAGAAGATCAAAGAAAGCATCATCCGAGCATGAAGCTAACCACAATGCCAGCGTTCTACTCTAACGAAAATTACATTAAAGTTCTTGGAGATAGCATTGCCGAGCAACTCAAAGATTTCGAATACGACCATATGTTGTTCTCTTATCACGGTATTCCGGAGCGACACATTCGAAAATCAGACCCCACAAAATTCCATTGTAAAATTGATGGTAGCTGTTGCAATACTAACTCGGTAGCGCATCACACTTGTTACCGTCATCAGTGTTTTGCTACCACAGAAGCGGTTAGAAAATATTTAGGTCTTTCTGAAGATAAGGTGAGCAGTTCTTTTCAATCGAGAATTGCCGGGGATACTTGGTTGAAGCCCTATACCGACTATGAATTCGAACGTTTCGCGAAGGAAGGTAAGAAGCGACTAGCAGTGATAACCCCAGCCTTTGTCGCCGACTGTTTAGAAACTCTTGAGGAAATTGCCATGGAGGGTGAAGAAGAATTTATCGAAGCAGGGGGGTCAGCCTTCAAACACGTGGCTTGCCTCAATGACAGTGATCCTTGGGTTTCGCTCATGGCACACTGGGTAAATGACTGGGCTGAAACTGCCAAACTACCCGGTTAATGGCCAAACTGAGCCCTGAGGTATTAGGTGCCGAGTCAATCGGCAAACTGCTTGTCAAACAAGCCATTCCTGCATCGATTGGGATTCTAGTTATGTCTCTCAATGTACTTGTAGACTCTGTGTTTGTAGGGAACTGGATTGGCACCACTGCAATTGCCGCAATCAATGTGGTTTTACCAGTCTCGTTTTTTATTGGGGCCTTAGGAATGGCGGTAGGTATTGGTGGTTCGAGTATTGTATCGCGAGCCTTGGGGGCAAAAGACCAAGAAAAAGCACTTCATACTTTTGGTAATCAGATCGGTCTTACCGTACTTGTTTGCACCCTGATGGTGGCCTTGGGATTAGGGTTTATTGAAACTTTAATCCCTGCGTTTGGAGGTAAAGGCGCCATTTACGAGCCAGCCAAAGTTTATTATCAGATAGTACTCTATGGAGTTCCGTTCTTGGGTCTTTCTATGATGGGTAATACGGTAATCAGAGCTGAAGGCAAGCCAAAGGTTGCCATGGTTGCCATGATTATACCCTCGGTAACGAATCTTTTAAGTGATTATCTTTTTATCTATGTTTTTGATTGGGGAATGCATGGAGCAGCCTGGGCAACAACCCTGGGGTATCTACTCTGTTTTCTATACATTCTTTATCACTTTCTTACAGGGTCGAGTCTTAAACCCTCTCTGAATCATTTTCGTTTCAAGATTGACTTATTAAAAGAAATGGGTTCTTTAGGTTTTGTAACCCTCTCTCGACAAGCCACTACTAGCATCAACTATTTAATTTTAAATACGCTGCTTTTCACTCTTGGTGGAGAGGCGCTCGTTGCGGTTTATGCAATTATCGGACGTACACTGATGTTCGCCCTCTTCCCCGTTTTCGGAGTAACTCAAGGGTTTTTGCCGATTGCGGGATATAATTATGGAGCTCAGCTCTATGATCGAGTGAAAGAATCGATTGTTAAGGCCATTGGCTTTGCGGCCATACTCGCAACTTTGGTTTTTGTGTTGTTGTTTTTGTTTCCGACTCAAATAGCAGAACTATTTCTAAGCAATCGTCTTGATTTAAGCGCAGAGGAACTTGCCATTAACACTGTAGTGCTCGAAAAGGTGGGTAATGCTATGCGATGGGTTTTCGGTGCTACTCCAATTATAGCCCTACAACTCATAGGTGCGGCCTACTTTCAGGCTATTGGTAAGGTGAAGCCCGCTTTATGGCTCACGTTACTTCGACAAGGCATTCTTTTTATCCCAACGCTGTACCTTATGGCTGCGCTCTATGGAGAGCAAGGAGTTTGGCAGTCATTCTTCATTGCTGATGTTTTGGCTACGATAATAACGGCATATTTTCTAATCAAAGAAGTCCGTAAGACCTTGATGAACTCTTAAGGTTTTCTCTCTAGAATTGAGAATCTTTTTCTAATTTGGGTGAACTAACGTAAAATTTCACCCTAAATGAAGTTCTTCAAATTTCTTTCGGCATTTGTTTTAGCCAGCACCACTCTATTTGCTCAGGCTCCTGATGAGTCGATGCATAGTAGTATTGAATACCGTCTTATTGGCCCTTTTCGTGGAGGTCGATCTGCTGCAGTAACAGGAATCCCTGGTCAGCC
>Ga0222715_10000214_pt1 | contig 60964 bp, 53 predicted proteins | sample C33_9DmetaG_FD_165056 | JGI IMG/M metagenome (GOLD analysis project Ga0222715, IMG submission 165056) | Estuarine water microbial communities from San Francisco Bay, California, United States - C33_9D | ecosystem: Environmental > Aquatic > Marine > Unclassified | place: USA: California...
CAAAATACCTTGGCACTACGTAAACAGATGCATTACGATAAACAACACATTAACTAACCCGATGAACCGATCTGTCTCTTAGTTTATGCCGCTCTTTGTCCAAAAGGTTTTGACGACGTACAACTCTCATATTAGAAATCCCTCTCTTACTCTTATGTTTCCTCGAAATAATCAGAATCTATATTTTTTACTTCGTAGTTGCTAACAGGAGTAACGCCTACATTATGCTCAATCATTAAATCAGAAAGCTTGTCTCCATCTATTAGGATGATTTTTGAATCAATTTGCGAAACATATTCTAGTGCTTCTTTAGTGTAATTTGAGGTTGTAATAAAGACACCTTTTCTTGCCCTATGACCTTGCAGGGCACCAGCAAATTTCTGAATTTCGGGCCGCCCGACAACACCTTCCCAACGCTTAGCTTGCAAATAAATAATATCTAAACCAAGCCTATCTTCTTTTATAATGCCATCAATACCGCCGTCACCAGACTTTCCCATAGCTTGACCAGCTTCCTTTCTAGAACCTCCATAGCCCATTTTTATTAACAAGTCGATGATTAGTCTTTCGAAGAATTCAGGAGAGCATTTCTTTATTGTTTGTATCAATTCTGAAGATAAGCCATCTTTTAATGTTTGATGAGCGGCTTCGAGAGCTTCTTCCGGAGTTTCTATTAATGATGTGTTGGTAGATGAGGTCTCTGGTTTACTTTTCTTTACGTGCTTGAATTCTATGAACTCGTCATATTTTTCGAGAAATTGGCTATTAATCACTGTTGGCTTAGTTGCAAGAAGTTCTAGCCCTCGTGATGTTATATTGAAATGGGCTCGACGTGGTTTCGCTAATAAGCCGGCCTTCTCCATATACGTTTTAGCCCAACCAACACGATTATCGAAAGTTGCTTGCTTGCCACTTGGCAGGAGCTGTTTTTGTTCTTCCTCGCTTAATTTAAAGACATTTGAGAGATGATTGATTGCTTCACGTATTGAGTGCTCATCTTGGTCTTTTGCGAACTCAAGCAGAGGCAGCATGATACTTTGATAATCGGGTATGGCCACGTAAGCAGAGTCCATTCAAATATATTGAATCGGTATAATGCCATATATTAGCTAATAATTGAAAGAGGGGTGACATGGTGGACATGGGGTACAGTTCATAAAAAACCTCGACATTGATTGATCTTCACTGTTAGAAGGCTATAAATTCATAATTATTTAGCAATTTAATTGCTAATATACAGTGTAATAGTTTTATTATAATCAATGCTGTTGATCTGAATGAAAAATTAATAATTGATTTATCCCATTCAAGATGAAGGAATTAGTTTTATCTTTGGTTTTGTCATACTTGACCTATCCGGTCGATATTAATTCGCAGGCATTTAAAGATTTTTATAATAGTTTAGAAATCATTCAACTGGAGCCTAATGAAATTGAATCTATTGTTTGTGGTGGAGTAGGTGCCTGCGAAGGCAACTACACCTTTGCATATGATTACAAGCGTAACCTTATTCATGTGCCATCAACATGCGGATTGGAAAATGAACGTTGTAAAGCAGCCTTAATGCATGAAATGGTACATTTCATACAGAGTTTTATTGGTAAACATAAATCTGATGCATCATGTTACGAGGAGCTTGAACTTGAAGTTGAAGCTTATACTTTACAGCATGATTATTTGAAGTCCGTTGATATTAATTTTGGCTTTATTAATTTTCAATATTCTCAATACTTCTTAGCGCATTGTCTACTGCAGGCTTCAAAAACACGCTTGTAACATTAATTTTAGAGATTACTTTACGGCTATAGTCTTTCCTAATTTGAGCAAATCAGAATCAGAGATATCTTCAGGCACTGCCATTCCCTTGATAAATGATTTTCGCGAATCGAGGCGTAGTAGCCAGTCTTTAACAGCAGCATAATTATCTATATCAATTCCTGCCCAGTTGGCTAACTTTATCCATGGATAATGTGCAATGTCAGCGATGCTTAAATCACCAGCAAGATATTCATGTTGAGAAAGTTGCTTGTCTAATATGCCATATAAACGATTAGTCTCATTTTGATAACGACTGGTCGCCTCAGGGATAGCATTATCCATGTATCGATAAAAGACATTAGCTTGACCTTGCATGGGTCCAACACCGCCGACTTGTAAGAATAACCATTGAAGAACATTAAAGCGTTCAACAGTATTCGTCGGTAGAAGGCGGCCTGTTTTTTCGGCTAAATATAAAAGGATGGCGCCTGATTCAAAGATAGTAATATTGTTTGAGTCGTGATCAATTATCGCTGGAATTTTCCCGTTAGGATTGATTTTTAAATACCAGTCTTCTTTTTGTACATTGTTAGTCAGATTAATTTCTTTGACTTCGTAATCAAGATTTAACTCTTCCAGTGCGACAGATATTTTTCTACCATTCGGTGTTGCGGATGTATACAGCGAAATCATTTTTTGAGTTTTTAATGGATAGTTAAAATTTTAATTAAATAGCGCATAATTAAACTTGTGTAGCAGGCCTTGCTGATACTTTCTCATACCATGCAAGGGTTTTTTTATTTTCTTGCGGGATTTCAAATTCTGCAAATTTGGCAAAGTCGATTACTACCAGGCCGGTTATATCTGCCATGCTATAGAAGTTACCTGCAATGTATTCAGACTTACCAAGTTGTTTTTCCAATCGTTCAAAAAAAACCCTGATACCATTACGCCCGCGATCTATGAGTTCGGGAATAGTTTTGTCGCCTTCTCGGCCACCAACACCACGTAAAGCAAAGTCAGGGAAATTATTACGGAATGCATAGATGACTGATTGCATACCACTATTTTCCATGTGACGATCACAGGAGATAACCTGTGCACGTTCAAGTGGTGTTGTTCCGAATAATGGTGGCTCAGGATGGATATCATTTATATAACTACAAATCGCAGGCGCTTCACTGATAACAGTTCCATCATCTAACTCGAGAGCCGGACATAAGCCCCAGATATTTTTAGACAGATAATCTTCTTTAAGATTTTCTCCACCAAAAAGATCGACTTCAACTGTGGGTATATCAAGACCCTTCTCTTTAAAAAAGATTCGAGTACGTCGTGGATTAGGGGCCATTGAACAGTCATAGAATTTCACTTTAAATTCTCCTTTTGTTTTTGTAGTGGATTATTCAATTATTTCATAATCAGCAGCAAAGTTCTTTCTAGCGTGTTGTATGACTTCTAATTGATTTTCCCTTTCCAGAATACACGCGTATGCTGGAATGTTATAAACACGTCTTAAGTATTTTACCAGTCGTGGATATTGTGACTCTGATATTTCAAAACCAGACAGCATGCCTAGTCTTAACCAGCCGCTAACAGCAAGATCGGCGATGCTAAATTCTTCGCAAGCATAGCCTTCTTCCGGCACTGATAGTTCAAGTTTATCGAGTACTTCGGGTGCTTTTACAGTCATGCATAACTGTATACGTTCGTCATCACCTTCTTGTTTTAAAAAGAGAGGCTTGATGACCTTTTGAAAAAAGAGTCCACCGCCAAAGATACTGGCCAGTTCTGAATCAGCCCACTTTTCTTTTTCTTCTATTGCTGTTTTCACAGAAGGCTTATTTGAATAGATTGCGGGTGATGGATGATATTCATCTAGCCAATGACAAATGTCGGCTGATTCAGCCATTGGTTTGCCATCAATAATCAATACTGGTACAGCACCACGAGGATTCAATTTCAGCAGTCTTTCTCTTTCTGTAAAAGGATTCAAAGGATCATGATTATATTCAAGACCCTTGTATTCTAATGTCACCATCACCTTTCGTACGAAAGGTGAAAAAGGATAACCGATAAGTTCTAACATTTAGTCTCCAAATAGCTTGTTTTAATAAAACATGACGCTAAACCAGATTCTTATCTTTATAATCCAGACACCAAAAATCAATGCGTATGCACATTGAATAAAATTGTAAATAAGGACTGTAAAGTCCATAATAGTCTACATTATGAACGCAGGAAGACCAAGAGAATTTGATACTGATAAAGCATTAGAATCTGCTATGCAGCAGTTCTGGCGTGTTGGCTATGAAGCAACTTCATTGCAGGATTTACTTAAAGCAATGAGGCTATCTAAAAGCAGCCTCTATCAAACTTTTGGTAGCAAGCATGAATTATTTTTACGCAGCATTGATATTTATCAGCGTTCTTCAGTGGATGAACTACAGGAAAAACTCAACAATAGTCGTAACAGCAAAGTCTTTTTGAAAGATTTTCTCGAGAGTGTTATAGCTGAATCAACTTCAAGAAATAAAAAAGGCTGCCTGCTGGTTAATACAATTAATGAACTGGCGTACAGGGACAAAGCGGTTTCTAAAGCGGTCGCAATCGGACTAAACAATATGGCCGGTGTTATCAGGGGTGCTATTGAGTTAGGAAAAAAAGAAGGCGCTATTGATGCTATAAAAAACACAGACATGCTGGTTAATTACTTTATTACCAATGTTTGCGGTTTGCGTACGTTGGTCAAAAGCGGTGCTGATAAATCTGAATTATTATCAGTTGTGAATATGATTATTAAAACAGTGTATTAAAAATTCATTTGAATTCTCAGGTTCATTTTTATTAGTATGAACTGTAAATTAGCTCTGTTGTTTTGAATATATCAATCTGTAAATCTATTTATTACTCGTTTAATAGCTTAGGAGTCTGTATATGAAACTTGAACCTTTTATGACTTATTACGCCAACCTCGGTAGTGCACTGGATGTTGGCAATGGCCCATTTGGTAAGCGCATGATTTTTGAAGTGCACGGCGGCGAATTCAAAAGTGAGAAACTGAACGGCAAGATTCGCGATGCGAGTTGCGCTGACTGGATGACGATCAGTGATGATGGTTATGGTCATCTGGATGTCCGCGCCACCTTCGAAACGCACGATAATGCCATTATCTATGCAGAGTACTCCGGGGTAATAGAATTAACGCCAGGGATCCTGTCAGCTTTGGCAGGGGAAGGGGATACAGATTTTGGCGAGCAAAATTTTTACACTAATCCCCGCATGCAAACGGGAGATGAGCGCTACAAGTGGGTTAACAATATTTTTTGTGTAGCGCAGGGACGTCTGGTTCCAGGCAAGGTCGAATATGAAGTATTTCAATTGGTAAATGATTAATCTTCGTAAATTGTGTAGCTTGTAAATCCCTCGGTTTTTCCCAAAGACCATTTATTTCGACCATGACTGGAAATTGTCGACAATATAGGGTTGAAATGCTGACTTAAGCGGTTTAAACTCAAATTAATTAATTTATTGTCAACAATTATCAGTGATATCAGATGAGGAAATTTTTTAAATGACCGAAACCAATCATGTTTGGCGCTTACGGAAGCGTCCTGTTGGTGATATTACTGATGATGTTCTGAGTCTAGAACAAGAATCGATTCCTGAGCCTACCGATGGCGAATGTCTTTTTCGCCTTAACTATTTATCGCTGGACCCTACCAATCGGATCTGGATGAGCGATATGGATCAATATATGTCTCCCGTTGCAATTAATGACCCGATGCGTGGTTTGGTTTGCGGAACGGTGATCAAAAGCAAAAATGATCTTTACAAAGAAGGCGATATTGTTAGTGGTCTAGGTACATGGGCCGATTATCAAATTGGTACTCCTGAGACGGTTAGCCCGATGGCTGACACAGGCTCGGTCTCGGTAATGGATGCCTTTGCTACACTTGCTCTAGTGGGACCGACTGCTTATTTTGGTCTGCTCGATATAACTCATCCCCAAGCAGGCGAAACCGTAGTCGTTTCAACTGCTGCTGGTGCCGTGGGCTCGATAGTTGGTCAAATAGCAAAGATTAAAGGTTGTCATGTAGTTGGCCTGACCAGTACAGATGAGAAGTGTCAGTGGATCACTAAAGAGTTAGGGTTTGATAAGGCTATTAATTACAAGACAGAAGATCTACCGGCGGCACTTAAACAAGCATGCCCGAACGGTATTGATGTCTACTTTGATAATGTTGGTGGCGAGATACTGGATGCCTGTTTAAAACTAATGAATTTAAATGGTCGTATTTCTACCTGCGGTTTAATTTCCCAATATACCGCGACTGGAGAAGTGGCTGGCCCAAAGAATTACGCTATGATCCTGATGCAACGTTTGAAAGTACAAGGGTTTATTATTCTTGACTATCACGATCGATATCCCGAAGCTATCACCGCTATTTCACAGTGGATGGCCGAAGGAAAGATAAAGGTAAAACTGGAAGTCGTTGATGGATTGGAGAATGCGTCAAAAACGTTGAAAAAATTATATACCGGCGCTAATACAGGTAAGTTAATGATGCGTGTGAAAGATGTGTGATTTTCTTAAATCAAATAAAGTGAACAGCATAAATAGTTAAAAATTAGAACGACACGAATTCAAACGTTCGATTATAGAACGCTTAAAAATAGTAGGATTAGGTTGATGATAAAAAAGTGGTTAATAAAACAAATAGATATAGTCTTAAAATATAAAAAATATAATGTGGCATGATGAATGCTATTTTTTACCGTTACGCTCTAATGTTTAATAGCAGCATAATAGTAATTAATCTGATTTATCTCTGCTAACAACAATAAATTTAGTAAGCAAAGTAACAATAAAAATCAATACAGGGTAACTCGATATGGGAATGCTAATTAATATCGACAACGGTGGTACGTTGACGGATATATGTGTACTAAAAGATCAAAACGTTTATAAAACCAAAACGCTGACGACACCTTATGACTTAAGTAAGTGTCTTTTTGATGGTTTAAAGTCTATCTCAAAGGTGATCTATGGTGGAGAAGATATTGCCAGGCTACTTACTGAAGTTGAGCATATTCGCTATTCAACAACTCAGGGAACCAATGCCATTGTTGAGCGTAAGGGTCCAAAAATTGGATTGATTCTGAATAAAGGTACTGCACGTCTTGTTAAAAATATGCGTGCTCACGACCCGGAACTGTTTGATTTTCTGGTCGGTGATCGAATTGCTGAAGTCAATCTTAAAGATTTGAAAAACGAAAAAAAATCAGTAGATACAGCAACGGTTATTACAGGTCTGACATCAAGTGGTGCAAATCGCATAGTCGTTTGTTTTGATGATGAGGATGCAACTAGCCTTGAGTCTCAATTCAAGTCGCTTGCCTTTGATGTTTATCCTCGTCACTTGTTAGGTGCAGTGCCCATGCTTTTTGCCAGCGAACTGGTTGATGATGTGTCAGTTGATAGACGTGGTTGGACGGCATTGATTAATTCATTCCTGCATCCGGCGATGGAAAGCTTTCTTTACAATGCTGAAAATCGATTACGCGAATATCGAATCAAGAATCCATTACTGATCTTTCGTAATGATGGCAATGCCTCACGTGTTGCAAAAACAATTGCACTGAAAACGTACAGCTCTGGTCCCAGAGGGGGAATGGAAGGCGTTAAGACATTTAGTAAACAATATAAGCTTTCAGATGTCATGACAATGGATGTAGGTGGTACGACTACTGATATTGGTCATTTGGTTGATCTTAATTTGAATGAAGAACGGCGCGGTAAAGTTGAAGGGGTACCTATCTCTTTTTCACTTTGTGAAATACACAGTGAAGGCGTGGGCGGTAGTTCAATTTTATCTACCAAGAAAGGCGCTATACAGGTAGGACCTGAAAGTGTTGGTGCTGTTCCTGGTCCTGCCAGCTTTGGTCGCGGTGGTAAAAGTTCAACTATTACCGATGTTAATTTGTTATTGGGACTGTTAGATCCAGCTACTTATTTTGGAGGCGGTTTGAAACTGGATGCCGAACGCGCCCGTTCCGCAATTGATGAAAACATAGCGAAACCGTTAGGTTGCTCTGTCGACGAAGCATTGCACAAACTTCAGAATGCTTATGAGCAGAAAATTTCCGATGGCATCAAAAATTTTGGCAATATTTCGAAAGATACAGTTCTATTGGCATTTGGTGGTGCCGGTCCGATGAACGCTTGTGGTATAGCAGAACTATCAGGAATCAATACGGTTTATGTACCAAAAGCGGCATCAGTATTTAGTGCTTTTGGCATAGGCTCTTGTGATATCGGTCAAAGCTACTCCGTTGTACTGTCAGCAAATAAGCAAGCCGTACTTAAGCAAGCTTATGATGGTCTTATTGAACGTGCAGAACGTGATATGTTTGCCGAAGGGTATGCTAAAGGTGATTTTGAAATCGCTGCGCAACTGTTTAGCGAAACGGGGAAAAAGGAATCTATCCATGTTCTTAATGCTAAAGTCACACTCCCCAAAGCATTGGCAAAGGCGGATTCAATAACACTTGAGATCATTGCCACTAAACGCTTAAAAACTGAGAATAATAAACAAGTAAAAACCAAGAAAGGGAAGGCAGCCACTGCTTCAGGTAAACGAATCATTCTCGGCGAAGATTCCAAAAGCCAAAACGTAAAAGTCTATAGCGTTGATAAAATGAAGCCCGGTGCCTTTGGTGTAGGTCCGGCTGTGATTGAAGAAGATTACTTTACCTGCCTTGTACGTGAAGGTTGGGAATTTGTTGTGTCAGAGGCAGGTGATATCTGTATGACTAAGGGGGCTAAATAATGAAAGTTTTAATGACTGAATATTTGCGTATCGATTTAGATACGGAAAAATGGGAATGTCGTGTTTGTGACCATGTGATCGGTTCTGCGCGCGGAAATTACAAAGAAGGGCTACTGGTTTATAACCGTAATCCAGCAGAGATTTATCCACATATTATTGACCCCGAAAAATATAAATTTACATTTTGTCCTGATAAAGACTGGGTCAATATTCTTGAGTTCTATTGCCCAAGTTGTGGTACGCAGATCGAGGTTGAAAATACGTTGCCGCATCATGAACCGCTCTATGATATGGAAGTGGATGTTGATGCGCTGAAAGAACAATGGAGCCATCGAGAAGAAATTACAGAAGCGACGATTGGACCTGACGTTTTAGGTGAACGTGAGCGTCATAGACATAGTCACTGATTTTAAGAATCACTATAAACAATAAATCAAACTACTACATAGTTATAGGAAAGTAGATTATGAAACGAATATCAGTAGACATCGGCGGCACATTTACCGATTGTTTTTTGGTTTGGGACAATAAATATATTGAAACCAAAGCATTAACAACACACCAGAATTTAGCCCTTGGTTTTAACGAGGCAGTTGAAAAAGCGTATAGCGAATTAAATATCACGATGGAAGAGATTCTTTCTGAAGTTGATTCGGTTCGATACGCAACAACACTCGGTACAAACGCACTTATAGAACATAACGGTCCGCGCATGGGAATGTTGGTGACAGCAGGTTTTGAGTCAACGGTTCCATTAAGTCGAGCGCGTGGTTATGGTGAAGGTTTGGATAAGTTAGGTAAGGCAAATCTACCTGATGCCAGACGACCTGATCCACTGGTACTACCCAATATGATCGAGGGTGTGCGCGAACGTCTTGATTTTGAAGGCAAGGTTGTTATGCCGCTTAATGAAGACGATGTCCGAGAAAAGATAAGAACGCTGGTTAACAAAGGTGCGCAGGTAATTGTCATTTGTTTTGTGAATTCAGTCGTTAATCCAATGAATGAAAAACGTGTTGAGCAAATTCTGCTTGAAGAATACCCATCACATTTATTAGGTGCAATCCCCGTTATTTTGTCACACCGCGTTGCAGGACGAAAAGGTGAGTATGTTCGTGCTTCTTCAGCTGTTGTTGATGGCTATCTACATTCAACTATGTATCATGCGATGACACAATTGGAACAAAATCTACGCGCACATTCTTATGAAAAACCCATGTTGGTAATTCATAACTCAGGTGGTATGGCACAGTTAAATTCAACTGATGCCTTACAAACTATTCACTCAGGTCCTGTTTCAGGGATAAGTGCTTCTGAACATTTAGCGAAAGAAGCTGATTTGGGTAGTGTAGTAGCAACTGACATGGGTGGTACCAGTTATGACATTGGTATCGTCGTTGAAGGTGGCATTAAACACTATGATTTCAATCCTGTTATTGACCGTTGGATGGTTTCTGTTCCTATGGTGCATCTGGTTACATTGGGTGCAGGCGGGGGATCAATAGCGTCTTATGATCGTATGTATAATACGGTTGCTGTGGGACCAAAGAGCGCAGGTTCAGATCCTGGTCCAGCATGTTATGACCGTGGCGGTATGAGTCCGACGGTTACGGATGCGGATTTGGTACTGGGTTATCTCGATGCAGAAAATTATGCCGGTGGTGATATTCCACTAAATCCAAAACGTTCAACCTTCGCGATTGAAGAAGCGCTTTGTGATGATCTTGATGTCGAAGTGGTTGAAGCTGCCTTAATGATTAAGGAAAAAGTGGATGCCAACATGGCAAATGGTGTGAACACTGAGTTACGTGCCAGAGGCTATGACCCTGAAGATTTTACCATGCTGGCCTATGGTGGTAATGGTCCGTTACATTGTTGTGGTATCGCGAGTCGTTTGAACATCAATAAGATTCTAGCCACACCAATGAGCTCCGTGTTCTCAGCAGTAGGTGCGGGAAATATGCACCAAATGCATATCCATGAAGCCTCGCTGTTTATGGTGCTTTATGATTCTAATAGTCGCAAGGTCTTTGATAACTATCCTCGATTTAACGACATTGTTACTGAGCTGAGTGAAAAGGGTAAAGCTGACTTATCAAGACAGGGTGCAAATGAAGCTGATATTCAACATTCACTCGAGCTTGATATGCGTTACGGTAACCAACTGGTACAAACCACAGTTGTTATACCAAAACATACTGTTGAATCAGCACTGGATGTATTGAACATCCTCGATCTGTTCTCTACAGATTACGGTAAGCGTTTTGGTGAAGGTAGTCAGGCGCCTGAAGCAGGTATTCGTATCAATACCATTCGTGTCGCATCATTTGTAGAGCATGATACGGTTCACTTTAAGCACATTAAACCTGTCGCTGAAAATAAACGTAAAGCGCCACCGAAACCATCATCAACACGTAAGTGTTATTTTGTTGGTGAAAGTAAAGCGATTAATACGCCAGTCTGGAATAAAACAGATATTCCACCAGGCACACAAATTGATGGTCCAGGTATCGTAGCATCTGATGTTACTACCTACCTTATTGAAAAGGGTTGGAAATATGTTTCTGCAGAACAGGGTGCCGTTTGGTTCCTGCGCGACGAAGCAAAGAAATAACGAGGTGAAATTATGAACGATAAACTTAGTGCAGAAGCAGTTCTTCAAGATCAGGAATTAATTCAAAAATTTCTAAAGGAAACAACTTTATTCCTCGGACCAGATCAGGAAATAATGCAATCGCATGACATTATGCCGATTACTGATCGTGAAAAAGAGTGTGTTAAGAAATATGATGATCCACACCAAATGGCTTCAATACGCGACCGTATGCAATCGGCTTGTGACGAAAGTTATGAGATGCTCGAACAAATGGGTGCTGCGCCGGGGGCAAAATGGGGTGATGTCATCACTGGTATTTATTCTGCTTCTGGCGATTTAACCATCGGTAGTGCAGGCGGCGTACTTATTTTTAATGTTGTAGTCCATCATCCGATAAAATTCATCATAAAGAACTGGATAGACGATCATACCGTTGGTTTGAGACAAGGTGATGGATTTATCCATAATGATTCACGTTACGGTAATGTACATAACACTGACCAAAGCATGATCATGCCTATCTTCCATGAAGGCGAACTGGTGGCTTGGGTGGCGTCAACTGTGCATGAAGGTGAGAACGGTGCAATTGAGCCGGGTGGTATGCCATCAATGGCAGAAACGCCGTTTGATGAAGGTTTGAAAATGTCTCCTTTCAGAGTTGTAGAGAACTATGAAATCAAAAGAGACATTCTGACATTTCTACAGAACTCGGTACGTGAACCAAAACTACAGTACGAAGATATGAAGGTAAAACTCTTCGCCTGTATGCGACTTGAAAAACGTCTTAGGGAGATTTTGGCAATAGATGGCCCTGATGCATTAATCGCATGTCTGCGTAGTACCAATGATGATGTAATGACTGAAGTACGCCGTCGTATCAAAGAATGGCCTGATATGACTGTGCGAACCTATTGTACGATGGACAGTACACTGCGCGAAAATGCATTAATCAAATTGAATTGTACACTTACGAAAAAAGGTGACCGACTGATCTTTGACCTAAGAGGTTCGAGTCCTGAAATCACCAACCGTGCTATCAATACTGCCGTCCCTGGTTGTAAGGGTATGATGTCTCAGGCATTTCTAAATCATATTTGGCCCGATTTGCCTCGTGGTCAGGCAGGCTTTGCCCCGATTGAAGTGATTACACCACCGTATTCCATTGTTAATGCGAGTGTTGATGCGCCAAACTCTCAAAGTTTAATGTCTATCTTTTTATCTTTCACAGTTGCACAACAAGCTACGGCTAAATTCCTCTACAGTGTGCCGGTTAAATACACACGTGTTTTAGCGCCGTGGTTTAACATGATCTGTACTTATATCTGGGGTGGCGTAAGTCAGCATGGTGAAATGTTGGGTAACCTGTGCGCTGATTTAAACGGTATGGGTGGTGGTGCACGTATGGATATGGACGGAGAGCATGCCTTGGCACCTATCTTTGCCTCGATGGCGGATATTGGTGAGCAAGAAATGAACGAAGAAGATGTGCCTTTCTTGCAGTTAGTCTCGAAAAAGATGACTACGAATACACAAGCACCCGGTAAATATCGTGGTGGTATGGGCTATACCCAGATGGTCGCAACCAAAGACAGTGACCAGTGGGGTTTTATGACAACGTGTGTAGGCTCTAAAGTGCCTTCACTATCAGGATTATTTGGTGGTTATTCACCTGGTGCCTATCCATTATGTAAAGTTTCTGGTGTTGATGTTTATGATGTCATGCTTAAAGATCCGGATAAATTCAAGCATTCCATTGAAGAGACAATGAATGAACAGCCGTATAAAGGTGCTAATTACACAACGCACCATATGGGCATGGGTTTCTCTATTTCGAAACGTGGTGAACTATATATGATCTCTCAAGGTTCTGGCGGTGGTTATGGTGATCCATTAGAACGTGATCCGGCTCTGGTCATAAAAGATATTGAAGAACGATTGACTACTCCCGACTGGGCTAAGAAACTTTATCAGGTTGTGTTTGATGAAGAGACCTTAATCGTTGATGAAGAAGCGACCAAGAAACTACGTGCGAAGTATAGAGAAAAGCGTAAAAAACAAGGTATACCCTACGCAAAGTTTGTTAAGAAACACGTAAAAGATCATCCACCAAAAAACATTCCGTTTTATGGTTCATGGAACAGTGATTTGAGTACCGTTTATGCTGGCAGTATTGATGATAAACGTGATCCTAATAATCCGGGACCAGTTTATTTTGAGCATCCTAAGGATGTTGAGATTAGAAAACTGGAAACAGAGCTTGAAGCAATCAGAAAGAAAGCTGGCGTAGAGGCTAAGGATAAACGTAAGTAAATATGGCTAAAGACCTTATAAAGCATCTAACAGATGGAAAAGATTCACCAAAGCTCTGGATTAATTTTAACGCTTACACTAAAAAGTTATTGCTGAAAGGGGATGAAAATCCCTGGGCAACACCTGCGGCTTATATGTCATTTTATGGCCAAGCGCATGGTTTAGTTAAAGCAGATGTCGTTGTGTTGGATGTTTGGGATCTTTTTCATCATTGGATGTTGGAAGATGATGAAGCTATTCCATCAATGGCAGGTAAGAAGCGTATTACTGTCGCTGTTAAGACAATGTTAGAAGCTTATGGACCAAGAGAGTTATTAGCAGAAGTATTAACCGCAGTCGGCAATAATTATGGCGATTCAGTGCCTATGGTGCTAGTAATACCCTCGCCACGGTCATTGTTGATCAAGGCGAACAGAGCGGCTAATGGCACAGATGTTGAGCCAGAAGAAGCACACATCGATACCACCTCTATGTATATGGCGGATTACCTCAGATACTTTAGTGAAACTGGAATTACAGGCGTGTTGTTGACAGAAGATCCAGATTCAATGCCTGCGAGTGCTGAAGAGTTGTCATGGTATCAACCCATTTATAATGTGGCTAAACATTATCGTTGGTCTGTTGGATTACATCTTCCATTCTCTGGTAAAGGTTTTAATATTCCTAAAGATGTACATTTTTCAATCGTGCCAGCAGATTGTTCTGCGGTAAAAAATTCTCTTGGTGTCGATATTACAAAACCATTATGGGATGACAGCGCTGATAATTCCTCGCTAACTAACTCGAAAGGTTTTAATTTTGTGTCTATACCTGAAGATACTAAGCCAGAATTAGTTCTTGATACGCTCTCAAGTTTAAGAGGCTAGTACTTGAGCGAGTGTTGCTCAGCAAATTAAAATGCGTATTATTGATTTTCTCGAGTGTAGTCCCGGATATTCTAATGGCGACGCAAAATTTATCGATCTTGATAATGATCTCTGGCTAACTTATGAAGAAGTATTTAATGTTTCACAACATATCGCCGCACAATTAGTAGACAAAGGCGTTAAACGACAGGATGTGGTCGCAACTTATGCACCTAATTCAGTCGCAGCATATTGTTGTATCTTCGCTATTTCACAATTAGGCGCATTATGGCTACCACTCAATGTAAGAAATACGCTAGAAGCTAATTTAAAGCTGCTTAAAAAGTCAGGAACACAATTACTAATTGTTGATGACTGTATTCTTGCTGCTAATCCTGAGCTAATAAAGCAGTTCCCTGATGACCAATGTCTATCATTTAGTGGTAACGAAATTGCGGGTATTGATATAAAGATATTGACTGGTCGTGTAGATGCTGAACAACAAGAAAAAATAAAAAGAGGACATGACCCGGAACTAATCAGTTTATTTTCAACGGGTGGTACGACGGGCGATTCCAAGTTAGCTGAATGGGGTTATTTAACCTGGCAGTCTATGGTAGCAATACAAAATGAATTAATGCCTGAACCGGATATTCAATCTTCTTATCTAGTCAGCGCACCAATGACGCATGCAGCAGGTGTTGCCTCTTTTGCGCCGATGTTACAGGGCGCTAATATTATTGTTATGGAGGGGATGATCCCTGATATTTTATTAACGACAATTGAAACTTATAAAATAACGCACTTATTTTTACCACCTACGGCAATTTATATGTTGTTAGCTCACGAAGGTGTGAATGAACATGATTATTCGAGTCTGCGCTATTTTTGGTATGCCGCTGCACCAATGTCAGTAGAAAAACTGAAAGAAGCTATCGATGTTTTTGGACCGGTGATGGTTCAGACTTACGGTCAGGCTGAATCGCCAATGGTGTGCACATTCTTGTCTGTTAAAGATCATGTTGATGCCGTCGTAAGTGGTGATTTTTCCAGAATTCGTTCCTGTGGTAAAACTGCGCCTCAGATCGATTTAGCAATTATGGATGATGAAGCAAATATTTTACCTGCCGGTCAAGAAGGAGAGATTGTTGTTAAAGGCGATCTTTTAATGCGCTGTTATTATAATGATCCGGAAGCGACTTCAGAAATTCGAATTGACGGTTGGCAACGCACAGGTGATGTCGGTATATTCGATGAGGATGGTTACCTTTATATAGTTGATCGTAAGCGAGATATGATTATCTCCGGCGGATTTAATGTCTATCCAGGTGAAATTGAGCAGCTTATATGGGGGCATCCCTGCATAAAAGATTGCGCAGTAATTGGTATCCCCGATGAAAAATGGGGTGAGCAGGTTACGGCCGTAGTCGAATTGAAAGACCCTAATGATAAACCTGATGTGCAGGAAATTATTAACCTGTGCAAGAAAAAACTGGGTAGCGTGAAATCACCAAAAGAAATATTAATCTGGGATGAACTACCACGTAGCCCTGTTGGTAAGGTGCTGAAGAAAGAAATCCGTAAATATTTTTGGGACAAGGTTGGTCGCAAAATATAAATTCAAATTTAGTTTTACCCTTTTTAAATTTTTAAACCACATTTTTCAGTGGAGAGGATACTTAAATGGATATCAGTATAGTTGGTGCGCATAACACGCAGTTTGGTGCATTTGTTAAACGTGATCGAGAAAGCGGGACTGTAGAAGACCTGAAATCATTTTATGAGTTAATCGTCGAAGCAGGTGTTGGCGCGATTGCTGACGCTGGATTAGAGGCATCTGATATTGATGCGATTTGGCTTGGCTCATGTTCGCCTTCTTTATTTGTCAATCAGGAACACGTTGCTCCATTGGCATTGGAAATTGATCCAAAAGGTTTACTCTTTAAGCCAACTACACGAACAGAAGCTGCCTGTGCAACATCCTCGGTTGCTATTTATAACGCTGCTTATGCGCTTGCGAGTGGACGTTTTAAAAATGTTCTTGCCCTGGGTGTCGAAAAGATGAGTCTGTTAGACACGAAAGGTGTAACGCATGCATTGGCATGTAGTTCTTATTGGCCTGATGAAGGTTCTATGGGTGTGACATTCCCCGGGCTTTTTGGTGAATTAGCCAAGGCTTACCAGGCAAAGCACGGCATGAGCGATGAAGAATTACGGATTATGTTCGCTCATGTTGCGGCACAGAATTATCGTAATGGAATTCAAAATCCCATGGCTCACTTTGGTCCTGGAAGTTTGCCAGATAAAAACCAGTTAGTTACTGCTGAGGCGATTCTTAATTTACCGGATTCAGGGAAGGGCAGTAATCCTATGATTGCAGAACCACTGAGATTACATGATTGTTCATTAATTTCCGATGGAGCAGCAGCAGTAGTAATGACTACTACTGATAATGCTAAGGCAAACTTTAATCATGCAGTCGAATTATCAGGCATCGGTCATGTGACTCAACGTATGATGATGAGTGAACGTAAGGAAACATTGCACGAACTGCAAGCAGCTAGGCACGCAGTAGAGTTAGCCTGTACAGAAGCCGGTATTAAGGTTACAGACATTGACCTGGCAGAAGTACATGACTGTTTTACTATCAACCAAATGCTCTGTGTAGAGGCAATGGGCTTATCAGAAGCAGGGCGCGCAGGTCATGATTTTATTGGTGGTAAATATGATGTTGATAGTAGCTGTCCGATCAATCTATCGGGTGGTCTTAAATCTAAAGGTCATCCGGTTGGTGCCACCGGGGCATCAATGCATGCACTGTGTTACAAACAATTAACAGGCGAACCTATTGGTGTTGCAGCGAAAGGACAGCCAGAGCTTGCTATGACTGTAAATATCGGTGGTTCTGGAGTAACAAACTGTGTTTCAGTAATGCGCCGTGTTAAATAAAAGTATTTTATTTAATTGGGCACCACATAAATTTATAAGGAGACATCGTTATGCGTGCATATCAAGTTCAAACACCTGATGGATTAGAAGATATAAAATTGGTCGAATTGGCTGAACCAGAAATCGCAGCAGATGAAATACTGGTGAAAATGAAAGCGTGTTCGCTCAACTTTCGTGACTTGCTAATTCCACAAGGTGGTTACGCGCGAAACGACATTAGGCCAATTATCCCTGTTTCTGATGGTGCCGGAGAAGTTGTTGCTGTTGGTGGTTCGGTTGCAACGCATAAAGTAGGGGATAGAGTTGTCGGTAACTTTTTTCAGGAATGGATTGAAGGACCAATGGGTATGGCAGGATTGCATTCTGCATTGGGTGGTTCAATTAATGGTGTTCTGGCTGATTATTTTGTATTAAAAGCGAATGCGGCGTTACCGATCCCTGAACAATTATCTTATGAAGAAGCTGCGACTTTACCTTGTGCTGCAGTTACTGCATGGCATGCATTGGTTTCAATCGGGAATCTTAAGGCCGGTGAAACAGTATTATTATTAGGAACAGGTGGTGTTTCGATATTTGGTCTACAGTTAGCTAAGGCATTGGGTGCAAATGTCATCATTACTTCTTCTAGTGATGAGAAGCTTGAAGTTACACGCAGCATGGGTGCTGACCATACAATCAATTATCGCGAACACCCCGACTGGGAAAATGAAGTGCTGAAGATCACCGATGGTAATGGCGTGGATAATGTTCTGGAAGTCGGTGGTGTTGGCACGTTTGAAAAATCAATCGCTTCAGCTAAAGTCAATGGTACTGTTTCTATGATTGGTTTATTAACAGGCTTCGATGGCCCAGCATTTAATTTGTCAGTGATATTTAATTTGCTGCATATTCATGGCATTTACGTAGGTAGCGTGGAGATGTTCAAGGCAATGAATAAGATTATCTTTGATCATAAGATTCAACCAGTCATAGATAAAACATTTGCCTTTAGCGATGCGTTAGATGCTTATCGTCATCTGGCTGCTGCCAAGCACTTTGGTAAAGTGGTGATAGTAAATGACAATTAATATTTTGAGAAAACAATGAAAGCAGTAAATTACAATAAAATGGGGTCGGCGAATGAGGTCCTGGAATTTGTTGAACTGGATACACCTTCTCCAGCACATGGAGAAGTTCTGGTAAAATTAAAATTCTCAGCAGTTCACCCATCTGATGTAAAAAAACGTGCTGGTGGTTTTCCTGACCTACTTGATGATGGCTTCATAATTCCTCACAGTGATGGTGCCGGTGTTATAGAAGCCGTTGGCCATGGCGTGCCTCATTCAAGAATTGGTGAGCGAGTTTGGGTTTATCAAGCCCAGTATGGTAGACGGTTTGGTACCGCAGCTGAATATGTCGCAGTTGATACCAATCGAGCTGTATTTCTTCCTGATAATACTGGATTCGATATTGGTGCTTGCATGGGTATACCTGCAATGACAGCACATCGATGTGTATTTGCTGATGGGCCAGTTGAAGGACAAACAATTTTAGTCACAGGTGGTGCTGGAAGAGTAGGTCATTATGTTATTCAATGGGCAAAATATGCCGGTGCATCTGTAATTGCTACTGCAAGTAATCCTGAGGCAGAAGCGGAGTGTTATGCTGCTGGTGCTGATATTATTTGTCCCCATCAAGGCGATAAATTACTTAATACCGTTGCTGAAATGACAGATGGACAAGGTGTTGAACGTATTGTAGATGGTGAGTTTGGCGGTAATCTTCCTGTTCTGCTTGATGTTGCTCGCACAGGTGCCACGATTGCAACCTATGCATCGATGGCTGTACCTGAACCAACAATACCATTTAGACGGATGATGTTTATGGATCTGACTATACGGATGGTCTTGGTCTATGCCATGCCAGAATCAGCAAAACTTGATGCGATTGATGATATTACTAATTTCCTGGAAAGAGATTTACTGCAACATAGAATCGCGTATCGAGTCCCACTTAATAGAACCGTGGATGCACACGAGTTGATTGAAAAAGCTGGGTTTTATGGAATGGTGTTAATAGATACTGAATAATGCTGAAGAGTTGGTTTTGCAATAATCAAAATTAGCGTGGATTATCCAGATTATATTTTTTCATCTTACGATAAAGTGTACCTTTTGCTATACCCAGATTCTTTGCTGCCTGAGTAATATTGCCACCAAACTCTTTAATCGCATTCTCAATCGTTTGTTGTTCGGCGATATCCAGATTTGATAATGAATCACTAAAATTATCTTCTTCACAGGTAGAGTTTATTAATGACTCTCCCGGTTGGTAACCAGCAGGCAGGTCATTAATAGTAAGAGTTTCATTCGATGACATATAACACATGCACTCAACCACATTAACTAATTCCCTGATATTACCAGGCCAATCTCTATTTTTAAGCGCTTTTATTAATGAAGGCGAAATTCGCTTTGGTGTAATTTCCTGTGATTCCTGAACTTGTTTTAATACCAGCTGTGCAATTTCTTCTATATCATCTTCCCGTTTAGATAATGGATCTAATGCAATAGCAACTGTTGATAAGCGGAAGAATAAATCTTTTCTGAAACGACCTTCTGCGACTTCTTTTTTGAGATAAGTATTGGTTGCAGCAATAAGTCTGAAATTGACTGAAATTGGAGCGATTGCTCCGACTCGATGTATCTTTCTCTCTTGTAGTACACGAAGAAAAACTGGCTGAATCTCGAGTGGCATTTCACCTATCTCATCCAGAAATAATGTGCCACCGTTTGCGGCCTCAATTTTACCCATCATGCCGCCTTTTTTAGCACCAGTGAATGCACCTTCGACGTGTCCAAATAACTCACTACTTAAAATATCTTTGGTGAATGCGCCGCAGTTTAAGTCAATAAACGGTCCTTTCGAGTAGTTACTTGCTTCATGGATAGCACGTGCAAACATTTCTTTACCGACACCGGTATCACCGAGTATTAAAATTGGTAGTGGTGTTGTTGCTGCTTTACGTGCTTTGTCAGTACTAGCCTTAATTGAATCACATTGACCAGAAATTTTATGAAATGGATCATTATTTATCTTGGTGGCAACATTATTTGTGTGATTGGTAGCTGGTTGAGACAAACGTTTGTTTACAGGTAAGTGTATCTTAAAGCCTATAACCTCATTATTGTCCTTAACGGGATCAATCCATCCATCTTGTAGCCAAATGCCTTCATCATGCGGATAAGTGATGACATCTCCTCCAAACTGCTCAAGCGATAAGCGGCGTTTAGACGAAATATCATATTCAATATCAAGTGATGCTAGAATTGTAGGAACATTTTGAGAATGACGAATCAATCTTCCCTGTTTATCCAGCAACAGTATGCCAGAATTACGATGACTGTTATTGAACTCACATCGGCTGTTTTCTTGAATAATACTCCATAGTTCAGATGTATTTTTAGAAAGTGATAATTGGATTTGATTAGCCCATGATATAACCAGTGGGACGTGGAACTTGTCAAAGGTATTTGATAAGCCGGAAACATCGATTACACCGATCATTTGATCATCATAAGGAGCAGTGATGATACCGGCAGTGCAGGTCCATGATTTAAAACACTGTATGAAATGCTCTTTACCGTGAACTTGTGTTGGTAGTCTCGTCGCCATGGCTGTACCAATGGCATTTGAACCCGATACTGTTTCTTTAAAACCACAACCTGAGACAACACCAATATCGAGGGCATTTTCGATGCACTTTGGGTCACCGACAACATCAAGATTAACACCGTTATAATCTGTTAAAACCAGAATAGTTTCGAGATCGCGTAGAAAGACCCTGGCTTGTGCCAGAACGGGTCGTGCGCATTTCATGAGCTCGGCATTTTTTTGTCGGAGTACATGCAGGGAGCCTTCTGTCGCCAACAAAGGAGCTGCTTTTAGTTCTGGGTCTACTCCTAAAGACAAACAACGTCCCCATGAACTCGCAATTAGATCTCGAACAGGCAGGTTCTTAGATTTACCACCAGAGCAAAGGAAATTATCCCATGCTCGATCAATATCTTTTTGGGAATAAAAATGTGTATTAGTGTCGGTATGTTTTAGTTGCTGATTCATAAGTAATTAAAGAGGCTAAATTCTATTATTATATTATTCAGTTAGTTAGGTCGTTAACCAGTATGAGCCAATTACTTAGTTCTCAACACACATTTTCTCTCGATACTAGCATTAATCATTTACATGCATAAAATGTATTAGCAGTATGAAAAATAATCAAAAATCACAAGAAATATGTGTAAAAACAATGACCACTTCAATCGAGCACAAACAGAGTTTAACATATTTAGACCTACCGTTCCATGTTAGTACACAATCGTTCTTATATAGCTCGGCGCGATAATGTAGACAGTTGTTTAAAGAATATTATTCTTTTAAATATCAGTAATATACATGAGGCCCATATGCCCAACTTGATGTTGGCATAAAACTTGTCTCCCACCTTCAGTTATTGTTGCGTAAGTACTTTATTCAACGATTTTAGTTTTTTTAAACTCTTTAAGGGGGAGGAATGAAAAAATATAACAACAATATTTTGAAAGCCGCAGGCTTTCTATTGTGTTTTGGAGGAACGGTCGCGACCAGTTCTGTAATGGCCGCAGAATCGCCAGCTTGTGACACATGTGCAGGTGGCATTTTTGAAGATTGGGATGTCCGTTTGAGTGGTTATGCGCGTACCTATTTTGGCGTAAACCTTGAGGATCACGCGGAAACACCAGAAAACGACCAGTTCGATCTTAATATGGCAAGAGGAACTGTTTTGCTGGATTGGGGCCTTGATACAGGTTGGGCATTCTTCAAAATGATTAATCGTTTTGACAGAGAAATTGGAACCGATTACATGGATAGTCTCGAAAGAATTACTCGGGGCACCGGTACCGGTACGGCTCTACGTGGTCAATATCTGGATCAATATAATACTGATCATTTGCAAGAGTTTTTCCGTGAATACTATGTCGATTTTGGTCTGTTCGATAATAAATTAACTGTGCGTGCAGGTAAGCAGCAGCTAGTTTGGGGTGAAAGTGATTTCTTCCAGGCTATGGATTTGGTGCACGGCTTTGATTATCGCTGGCGTCTGTTCTTTGAAGACAACCAGGATTGGCGTAAACCATTATTCCTGGTTAACTTCAATCTAGACCTATATGAAGAACTCGGTGGTACGTTGAACTTTTTCGTACGACCCGGTCTTGATCGTGATGATGACGTAGGTAGTAACTACAATATTGAAGGTGGTCGTTGGATTCCGCATCCATATCGTGGTGTCGATTTTACCGCTTTTACGCAGTACAACGCTGATCATGATAGTGGTTCACAGGACGATCCTACTTTTGGTGTGCGCTGGAATAGCACCTTCGGTTCCATAGGTTATTCTGTTGCTTATTTGAGAACATTTAATCCTGCGCCGATCATGAATGCGGCTAATACCGCAACCACAGCACTTTTCGGTGTTGACGGCACTCAAGCACCTTATGGTGAAGTGCCGCTTAATGGTGTACTAGGTGACTGGATCTATCCACACATCAATGTCTTTGGCGTTACTGCTAACGGTTATTCTGCAACCATCGATTCAACTTTAAGTGCGGAAGTGGCGTTTATACCGAATAAACCATTCAACTTTGGTCAGTTAAGATCTGACCTTCCAGGTTGGGGTGGCGTTATCGAGAAAGATGTTCTGGTAACCATGTTTCGCATTGATAAAGAATTTAAGTTAACCAAATGGTTGGGTACTAACCGACCTTCTTTGTCCAGTGTGCAGTTATTTGATACCTGGATTTTAGATCATAAAGACAGTGATGAAATTGTTGAGTTTGCCTCTTTTGGAGCACAAAAAAGAGAGCATACCGCTTATTTGACAGTATTTTCATTATTGAACTTCAAACGTGACACCATTAACCCTGTGTTCGTTGTTGGTACTGACTTAAGCAACGGCGGCGGTTTCGGTATTGCTGGTGTTGAATTCGTCTTTGGTGATGATTGGCGTGTGAAGCTCGAAGCAGACCTTTGGTGGTCTGATGGTGATGAGAAGAAAACCAATGGTTGCGCAGGTAGTATCGGTGGTGCTGCTCAAGACGGTCTTCAGTGTGCTGGTGTAGGCGGTACTCTGGCTGCGGGTACAAGTGATCCATTGGGTTATCGTGAAAACGACGCTTCATTATTTGATTGGTTTGCTGATGACAACCAGATTGTGTTAAAGGTCACCAGACAGTTCTAGATTTATTTAAGTAATTATGAATCTATATAAGCAACTAAACATTACTAGGATGTCCTCTTAACTGAAGGACAATTGTTAAAACGTAGGAGTATATAAAATGTATAAGAAAGTATTAGTTTCATCACTGGTGTCTTTGGGGCTGCTCGTTGGCGGACCTCTGAGCGCAGTAGCTGAGGAGATGCCAGCAGGCACTATCATCAGCGCAGAAAATCTCGATAAGGTTATCGATATGACATTCGAAGGCAAACGTGTCGGTGATATGTTGCCTGGTAAGTATGAATGGATGATTCGTAACCATCACTTGAAGATTCCTGTTCGTAACTCAGAACCTGTTCCAATGGATCCGAAATACATGGAATGGACTCAAAAGAGTAAAGAAACAGTTAAGTTTAATCCTTCTGACCGTACAGTATCTGGCTGGGAAGCAGGCATGTTCTTCGACCCACAAGATATTAAGATGGATGATCCACATGCTGGTGATAAGTTGATCTGGAATCTGCGTGGACCAACCTATGGTGCAACCATGGATTTACGTCACATTTCTTGGGTATTCCTAGATGCAACCAAGGGTATGGAACGTATTCAACGTTGGTGGGCACAACGTTACTATATGGAAGGACGTCTTGACGGCGGCCCGATTTCAGAAGGTGACGGCACTATCCTGCAAAAAACGGTATTGGTTGCTACCTACCCACAAGATATTAAGGGTTTAGGTATCTTCTCAATTCGTTACAACGATCCAACAGCACAAACTCCTGATGATACATGGGCATATCTTAAGTCTGTAAGACGTGCGCGTCGTTTAACTGGTAATGCGTGGATGGACCCCATCGGTGGTACCGTGCAATTGTATGATGACTGGGATATTTGGGATGCAGTACCTACCAAGTATCAATCTACTAAATTGATTGGTCGTCAATGGATATTTGCAATTGCTCATGCACCATTAATGACCGTTGATTTAACCTACAAAAACACCATTCAGGAATTTCCTGCTGTAGGCATGGATATTCCTCCACATTTCTTCCCTGCACCACAAGTACAGTGGGAACCACGTGAAGTATGGGTTATTGAAGGTATTCCGCCGGCTGAACATCCTTACAGTAAGAAGACTGTTTGGATGGAAGTAGATTATCCACGGCCTTACTATGGTGAATCACTTGACCAAAACGGCAAGTTCTGGAAGTCATTTATATTCCAAAACCGTCGTGACGTTGGTGATGATGGCTATTTAGCGACCATGCCAGTCGTTGGTCACATCATTGATTGGAAAGCTGAGTTCTCAACAACTTGGTCATCTAACATGAAGGCTAATCCAGCGGGTGTAGAGGCTGATGACGTAACGCTTAAGAAGTTAATCAGTATCGCAAGATAATAATAAGTAAAATAACAATAACTAAGTTTTAATATTGTTCTCCCCTCAAAGATAGCTGCTAGATAATCCTCATCTAGCAGCTATCAATTTTCTTGGGGTGTACTTGATCATGAATGACAAATTAATCGTTCTCAGGATTTGACTAGCTTGCTGTATGTCCTGCGTGGTTAAAAAAATACTTTAGAGAAGGTTCTATGAACATGTCAGAAAATAATACGGCAACCAATCAAATACCAACTGACTCAACAGGTCAAAAATTCATAAAGTTAATAATATCGATATTACCTTGGGCTATTGTTGGCACATTGTTATGGGCAGGTATCTTTGTCAAACCTGTTGCAGTAATTGAAGAAGTTATCCCGCCAGTAATAAATGTACGCGATAATATCTTTGGATTAAGTCACGTCAAGGATGATACCTATCTAGCTGTAGGTAATTATGGAAAAATACTGATCAGTACCGATAAAGGCAGAACCTGGAAAGATCAAAAATCACCTACCGAAGCACATTTACAAGACGTTGCAACATGGGATGAAAATCATTCTGTTGCAGTAGGTAACGGTGGTGTGACCTTAATCACTGAAGATGGTGGTGAGACCTGGGTTGAAGTTGAATCCCCTAAATCTGAAGTAGCGAATAAGTTGCTTCGTGTCCATGATTATCCTAACGGTGAGGCTTGGGCGGTAGGTGAGATGGGCATGATATTGCAAACCAATGATTACGGTAAAACATGGACCTCAATGAGAGAAGAACAAGATGTTTTTATGAACGATATTTATCGTGCGGATGAGAACACACTATATATCGCCGGTGAATTCGGTCTTATCTTCAAAAGCCCGGATAACGGTGTAACCTGGGAAGAAACTCAAACAGATAGTCCTAATAGTTTTACTTCTATTAAATTCCGTGACCCTCAAAATGGCGTAGCTGTTGGTTTAGGTGGTGCAATTGTTGGTACACATGATGCCGGCGAAACCTGGAAGTATATTCCGCGTAAAACTTCAGAAATGACCGAGCATTTAATGGATGTAGACTGGTCCAAGGCTATAAATGAATGGGTAGCTGTTGGTAATAAAGGTAAATGGATCAGATTTTCAGATGACTTAACCGAGTTTCATTCAAAAAACGTCTCCGATAATGATTTAACGTCCCACACAGAATTAGTACTTGATGGATATACATTTCTTGCCGTCGGTCAAACTGTAGGTGAGATGGATCTGAAATCCGATAAGTGGACTTTATTGGCGGATTAGTTTTTAAATTCAAATAATAATAAATTAATTTAGGGGAAGTCGAAGCATTTAGTTGTCGACTCGTTGGAGAATAAAATGTTAGAGAATTTTGCATTATTTTGCATGAAAAACAGAAAAGTTGTGCTTGCGCTTGTGCTTGTAATTACAACAGTTTTGGCAAACTTTGCGTACCGTATAGATGTAAAAACCGTTTTTGAAGACTTGCAGCCAGGCTCTCATCCCTACATAAAAGTTCACGAACAGTTTAAAGACACTTTTGGTGGCACCAGTATCATCACCTTTATGATTCAATCAACGAAGGGTGATATTTTCCAGATGCCCGTGTTGACTAAAATTCGCGATCTAACTCAAGGTTTATACAAGATTGATGCGATTAACGAATTCCAGATTTATTCTATAGCAGGTAAGAAACTTAAAGAAACTCGTGCATCGACTGTGGGTATTGAAAGCTTTCCTTATATGTGGCCGGATTTGCCTGAGACACAAGCTGATATAGATTATATGAAAGAGGCGATATTACGTAGCCCATTAGTTTATGGTCCATTTGTTTCAAAAGATCTTACAGCAACACTAATCACCGTCGACTTTTTTGATAATTTACTGGATTTCAATCTTGCCTATGAACAGGCATATGAGCTGGTAGAGAGGCTGGATGATGATACTGTCGATATCAGTCTTGTAGGCAACCCCATTCTTTATGGTTGGGTAGACCATTTTCTACCAGAAACCATGAATCTTATTGGTATTGCAGCAGCAATCTTTCTTGTATTACTGTTTGTCATAAATAGAACATGGCGTGGGACTATATTGCCAATGTTGTCAGGTGCAATCAGTGCCATCTGGGCGTTAGGTGTGGCTCAATTGTGCGGTATTCATTTCGATCCTTTAGTTGTTGTTGTTGCTATGTTGATTACGGCGAGAGCAGTATCGCATTCTGTACAAATGATGACTCGATTTCACGAAGAAATTGATAAAGTAGCTGGACATGAAGAAGATCTCGATTCATTGACTGCTGCTACAGCAACCATGAAAGACTTGCTCAGACCCGGATTGTTAGGCATTGCCACCGATGCGGGATGTGTGACTGTGGTGGCGATTAGCCCGATCCCGTTACTACAAAAGTTGGTTGTGCTTGCCGTAGTTTGGGTTGGCACAGTCGCAATCAGTTCAATCATTGTAACGCCTGTATTACTCTCATGGGTTAAAGATCCTAAATCATATGCGCATCCATTAAATCTGGATAAATTATTAATACGACCATTTTTAGAGTTCTGCGTAAGAATTGTTGCAACTAAGGCCAGATATTTCGTCGTTGCTTTGGCGGTACTGCTATTTGTTGTTAGCGGTATTTATGCAGTCGATTTAAAAGTGGGGGATGCAAACCCGGGTTCACCGATTCTATGGCCTGATGGTCGTTATAATGTCGATTCAGCAAAAATTAATACACAATTTCCTGGCGCAGACAGAATGTTTGTTGTGGTCGGTGGTGTTGAAGAAGGCGCTAAAAATGAGTTTGGTGGCAAGGTTACCGGTAAGATAAAAGATGTAGAGATTCTTGACGGTATGCTGCGCTTTCAGCAATACATGGAACAACAACATGAGATTGGCGCTACGATATCAGTAGCGGATGTACTGCCTTCGGTTAATCAGACATTACGCGAGGGTAACTTTAGATATTCTGAATTAGGTAATAATACTGATCAGAATGGTGAATTGTTGTTTATGTTTGAACGTGCTGCAGAACCAGGCGATTTATTACGGTTCACTGATGTCGACATTAATTATGGTTCGGTACTTATGTACTTCTCTGATAGGAAAGGTGTGACGATTCAGACAGCCATTGCTCGAGTTAAGCAGTTCATTGAAGATAACCCTGATTTACAAAAACTGGCTAACTTCAGATTAGCGGGTGGCATTATCGGTGTAATTGCCGCTGTGAATGAGGTGATATTGTCTGGTCAGATTCAGTCGATCGCTTTGGCACTATTCATCCTGGTGATGATGTGTATCATCGTTTACCGTTCCAGTATCGCCGGCATGTTCTTTATGGTACCTGTGGTATTAGCAAATCTTGTTACCTTTGCGTTCATGTCATGGCAAAACATCGGTATGAATATTAACACTGTACCGGTTGCTGCACTTGGTATTGGGCTAGGCGTGGATTACACCTTATACATTTGTGATCGTATCAAAGGTGAATATGATTTAGGTAAATCACATATGGAAGCGATATCTATATCACTGCACTGCGCGGGACGTGGTGTCTTAGTAACCGCACTGGTGTTGATAGTTAGTGTAGGTGTTTGGTTGTTCTCTTCACTGAGATTCCAGGCAGAGATGGGTATGTTGATTGGTATGTGGCTAACGGTATCCGCATTATCAGCCTTGTTCTTGATGCCCGCAATGGCATATATGTTCAAACCAAAATTCATCTTTGATGAAAAAAGAGCTCTGACCAGTAATGCATCTGACTCAGCGCTATCAGATAGTGCGCCAGCATAATAAAGTTTGTTTTTCTTCCTCTCTCATGTTTTAACATGAGAGAGGGAGAGCTTTATAAGCATCAGTTTTATTCAATTAAATATTTCTGATGAACGTACGAAGTTCATCAGAAATCGTTTGAATATAGGACAATCGATATTTTCAATATATCAGTAATAAAATGAAAGTCACATAAAAACAACTGCTTAAATTCATAATTCCATAACATATTCATTGGCATAAATCTTGATTCGGTAAATTAGGATTGATAATAACAGTCAGTTTTCAGTAGGTAGATAATTTAGATTTCATTAACAAGAGATTAAAGAATTATAAAAGTATTGATGATTTCAAGTTAATAAATAAAATATTTAGCAACAGTTAGCAATAAAGAGATAAGGTAGGTTCGATGAAAAAATTAAAAAATAATGCATCTGAGGCTCTGGAAGGAGTTTTGTTTGATGGTATGACAATTATGGCCGGTGGTTTTGGGCTCTGTGGTATTCCGGAACATCTGATTATTGCGTTACGTGATTCAGGCGTTAAAGACATTACCGTTATTTCTAATAATTGTGGGATTGATGATTTTGGTTTAGGGATATTGTTACAGACCCGTCAAATTAAAAAAATGATTTCATCCTATGTTGGCGAAAATAAAACTTTCGAGAAACAGTACATGAGTGGTGAACTGGAACTCGAATTCAATCCACAAGGTACATTAGCCGAGCGTTGTCGCGCTGGCGGCGCAGGTATTGCCGCTTTTTATACAAAGACCGGTGTTGGTACGGTTATAGCCGAAGGTAAAGAGCATAAAGAGTTTAATGGTAAGACCTACGTTATGGAAACCGGGTTGGTGGCTGATTTATCGCTGGTTAAAGCCTGGAAAGCAGACGATGAGGGTAACCTCGTATATCGAAAAACAGCCAGAAATTTTAATCCTGTTATGGCGACGGCAGGAAAAGTAACTATTGCCGAGGTTGAGGAGCATGTGTCTTTAGGCGATCTGGATCCTGACTATATTCACACTCCGGGTATATATGTGAGTAATTTCATTGTCGGGACTGATTATAAGAAACCGGTAGAAATACTGACCACACGCGAATACGTAGCATAGTAGGGGATTAATAACATGTCATGGTCTAGAGAAGAAATAGCACAACGAGCTGCTCAGGAATTAAAAGATGGTTTTTATGTCAACTTGGGAATTGGGATACCTACATTAGTTGCAAACTATATCCCCGAAAACGTACAAGTAACATTAGAGAGCGAAAACGGAATGCTCGGAATGGGTCCGTTTCCTTACCCGGATCAGGTAGACCCAGATCTAATTAATGCAGGAAAACAAACTATCACTGAATTGCCTCAATCAAGTTATTTTTCCAGTGCTGATAGTTTCGCCATGATTCGTGGTGGTCATATAAATTTAGCGATCTTGGGAGCTATGCAAGTTGCACAAAATGGTGATCTGGCTAACTGGATGATACCGGGCAAAATGATTAAAGGCATGGGTGGTGCCATGGACCTGGTTGCAGGTGTAAACAGGGTCGTGGTTATTATGGATCATGTTGCCAAAGACGGGTCGCCAAAACTTCTTAAAGCTTGTGATTTGCCATTAACGGGTTCAGGCGTGACGGACTTGTTGATTACAAATCTTGCTGTATTTGAATTTGAGGGAGAAAAACCACTCTTGATTGAACTGGCACCGGGTGTTGATCTGGATGAAATCAAGGAGAAGACAGAAGCTGAGTTCGATGTATGTCCAAAACTTAAAAGGCATTTACATGTCCAGTGAGATTAAATTCAAAATAACGCGGGTATAAATATGAGTGACTTATATACAGGAGCATGTGCTTGCGGGAAGATTCAGTATGAATGCAACGCCGCTCCTGTATTTTCCTGGAAATGCCATTGTCGGGATTGTCAACGCGCTAGTGGTAGTATGTTGTGCCCGGTAATGTATGTACCGAAAACGGCACTAACAATTTCGGGACAAGCGAAATTCTATGAAGTTAAAGCAGAGAGTGGCAACGCTGTTCGGCGAGGTTTTTGTTCAGAATGTGGAAGTCCGGTTTTTATCGATGCAGAGCTTGTGCCTGAATTAATGGGGCTATGGGCTGCAAGCCTGGATGACCCGAGTCGTTTTACACCCCAGGTTGAAGTATGGACAAATAGTGCTCATGCATGGACTAGCTTACAGGATGGACTGGATAAGTTTGAACAGGCACCCACCAGCGAACAGATGCAAAAGATTATCTCAACTTAATGAGTGAATTAAAGTCTAACAAAATTTAAGGAAATAATAAGATGATTATGAATATAACAAAATTTATGTTTCTCTCACTGTTGCTAACTTTATCTTTCTCAAGAATAGGTTTCTGTGGGGGCAGTATGGAAAGTAGCTCACCTGAAGTTATCATGCTGAAATATTTTAAAGCGATGAAAGAGAATGACTTTAGTATTATGTACGATATGGTTTCAGATAAAATGAAGTATGAACGTACCCGTGAAGAATATGTTGCTGATTGGGAAAATGCTTTCAAACTTGGTCAGGTTGAAATTATTGATGGTGGTATTACATCTACTGAGATAAACGGCGATATAGCTAAAGTTAACGCATGGAGCAAAGCCAGCGATGTTTTTAATGTTTTTGGTATTATTGAAAAAGAAATTGACCATTTAATTCTTGTTGACGGTGTTTGGAAGCTTGATGTAACTGAAGTCCTGATGGAAGAAGTCACCGAAATTCCAACTGAATAGTTACAAAAGGGTAATAAAAAAAAGAATAATAATATTATAAATTTACAAGAATCGAATTAATCGCTAACTTTGTTAGATTAAATTATTTACATGCTATGTATTTTTGTTTGCATAGATAATGTATCTATTAAGAACTCATGCTTAATTTAAACCAGGTTTAGTTAGAAGATTGCTTGTAATAATAAAAACAGAAATATTATTGGAGGAATATAGATGAAATTATACGACTGTCATGTTGCCCCTAATCCACGTCGCGCCCGAATGTTTTTAGCAGAAAAAGGAATTGAATTAGAAAAAATTGAAATTGATATTTTGGGTGGAGAAAATCTTCAGGATGATTTTCTAGCAATTAATCCACGTGGCTTATTACCTGTGCTTGAACTGGATGATGGTACACGTATCGATGAGGCAATGGCGATTTGTCGTTATTTTGAAGAAGTCCAGCCAGAGCCTGCTTTACTTGGACGTGATCTACGTGAAAAGGCGATCATTACCAGTCGTCAACGTAAAATGGAATTCGACGGCATGATATCTTCATCTGAAGTCTTTCGGAATCAACATGAGCAGTTTCTAAAAAGAAGTATTCCCGGTTGTGGTAAGGATGTTGTCCCGGCTATACCGGGTTTAATTGATAGGGGTAGACAAACTCTGGACCGTTTTTTTTGGTGGCTTGAATCATATCTTGAGGATGCTCCTTATTTAGCCGGGGAGAATTTTAGTATGGTTGATATAACCGCAGTTTGTGCTATCGATTTTGCAGCCTGGTCTGAGATACATATTCCGGAATCAAACACTCGTACAAAAAACTGGTATGAAAAAGTCTCCGCGAGACCCAGTGCAGAAGCTTAAAATACATTATCGTAGTTCAAAATCGGGAATTAAATAAGACTCTCAGGACAAGAACTCGTAACTGTTTAAAGTTAGATAGGCTTGGTAAATATAATAATTTATACAGTTAATATTCTAATAATAGATTTCTAATACTGAGGGGGATGCATGATTCAAGCATTGGCTGGTTTATTTACCCGTATCATGCAGCGTTGGTTACCTGACGCATTTTTGTTCGCTATTATCCTGACTTTTGTAGTTTTACTCGGTGGTATTTTTGTAGAACATAAACCCATAAATCAGATGGTTGAATTTTGGGGTGACGGTGTCTGGAATTTATTAACCTTCTCCATGCAAGCTTTGCTGACTCTGGTAACAGGCCATGTTCTGGCACAAACAACTTTTGTTAATCGTGGTCTACGTTCAATAGGTGGTTTAGCAAACACACCGGGTCAAGCGATAGTCTTAATGACAATCATTGCTTTAATTTGTGGCTGGATTAATTGGGGCTTTGGTTTGATTGCAAGTGGTTTATTTGCAAGAGAGATTGCCCAACGAGTAAAAGGCGTACATTACCCACTACTTGTTGCGGCTGGATATTCTTGTATGTTGCTCTGGCATGCGGGACTTTCCGGAACAATCCCATTAAAGATCGCTGTTGCCGACGGAGATACCCTGGCCGAATTGATGGGCGGTCAAACAATTTCTGTTAGTGAGACTATTTTTCATACTCCTGTGCTTATAACCTGCGGATTATTATTAATGACGGTTCCAATTGTCTTCCGGTTAATGATGCCAACTGCGAATAATGTAAGTGAAATTCCTGCTGCGTTAAAAACAGTCATAAAAGAAAAGCCTTTAAAATTTAATGAAATGACGCCTGCAGAAAAGTTGGAAAACAGCATGTTGTTATCATTATTACTGGGTGGACTGGGGCTTTATTATTTGATTGGCTACTTTATCGCTGGTGGCAAACTTGGGCTTAATAGTCTTAATTTAATCTTTCTTGTGTTGGGACTTTTATTACAAAAAACCCCCGCTAATTATTTAAATGCACTAAATGATGCAATTAGAGGTACTAGCGGCATCGTACTGCAGTTCCCTCTATACGCCGGAATTATGGGGATGATGGTGGAGTCCGGTCTGGCAGTTTCTATCAGTGAGTGGTTTGTGCGTATTTCTACAGCAGATACATTTGCCCTGTTTACATTTCTAAGTGCAGGCATAGTGAATTTTTTTGTGCCTTCTGGAGGAGGACAGTGGGCTGTGCAAGCACCTATAGTCATGCCTGCTGCGCAATCATTGGGCGTTCCGCTAAACCATGCTGCTATGGCTATTGCTTTTGGAGATGCCTGGACTAATATGGTGCAACCCTTCTGGGCATTGCCTTTGTTGGGTATTGCCGGTTTGGGGATTAAAGATATTATGGGTTATTGTACAGTGGTTTTGCTTTGGTCTGGATTGGTCATAGGGTTGTGCATGCTGTTTTTATTCTGATAATTTCAACTTGATTAATACGACTATATTGTCGACAATTTCCTTATTAAATGTTAAATTACGTCATTAAAACAACATTAGACAGTTACATTGTCAACAATATGAGCAAAATAACCTGTGTCTGAAATACCTCAAAACGAGCCAAATGTTGTTTCAACAATTGCGGATAAAATTTGTAATAAACTTCAAAATGCAATCGTTGAAGGGATAATACCTGCTGGTTCTAAAATTAGCGAACCTGCTCTGGCGAGTGAGTACGGTATTAGCCGTGGGCCATTACGAGAAGCTCTGAGTCGTCTGGAAGCATGTTATTTGATAGAGCGTAAGCCAAATGTTGGCGCACGAGTAGTAACGTTAACGCGCGAACATCTGGTAGAAATCTACCTTATCCGTGAATCTCTGGAAGGATTAGCCGCAAGACTGGCAGCAGAGAACATGAGTGATAAAGATGTCAATGAGCTTGATGCATTGCTTGAAGAACATAAACATCAAATCGTACAAGATCAAAGCTACTATCAAAAAGAAGGTGATATGGATTTTCATTTTCGAATTGTTAAAGGTAGTAACAATTCGTATTTGATTGATATGTTTTCGAATGATCTCTATCACTTGATCCGTCTTTATCGATATCAATTTGGAATGGTAAGTAAACGTGTTCCACGTGCATTTGTTGAACATGGTCAGATTGTCGATGCTATACGGCAACATGATGGCGAATTGGCACAATTTTTAATGTCGCGGCATATTAGTAATTCACGTAAGAATGTCGAAAAAATGCTCGATGAACATCTGGCAATTTCTGACTAGTTAAACAGGAAAACAATATAATGAGTAATAAATTGGTATCAGCGGGAGCGCGTTTTCGGCTCGCAGTTGAAGAAGAAAAGCCGTTACAAGTCGTCGGCGCTATTAATGCTTATCATGCCCGGTTGGCCGATGCTACCGGTTTTCGAGCACTCTATATTTCAGGTGGTGGGGTAGCCGCTGGATCTTGTGGTATACCTGATCTGGGCATCACTAGCCTGGAAGATGTCTTGATTGATCTACGCCGTATTACTGATGTTACCGAACTACCTGTTCTGGTTGATATCGATACCGGATGGGGAGGTGCGTTTAACATTGCCAGAACTATTCGTTCGATGATAAAGGCTGGTGCCGGTGCTGTACATATAGAGGATCAAGTACAACAGAAACGTTGCGGTCACCGTCCAAATAAAGCCGTTGTTTCACAGGCCGAAATGGTTGATCGCATTAAGGCAGCTGTAGACGCCAAGACAGATCCGGATTTTGTCATTATGGCGAGAACGGATGCGCTTGCTGTGGAAGGTCTAAATGCGGCGATTGATCGAGCTTGTGCTTGTGTTGAAGCAGGTGCCGATATGATCTTCCCTGAAGCAATGACAGAATTATCAATGTATCAGAAATTTGTTGATGCAGTTGGTGTGCCGGTGCTTGCAAATATTACAGAGTTTGGCTCCACACCATTATTTACTACAGAAGAGTTAGGTTCTGTCGGTATCAGTATGGCGCTATATCCTTTATCTGCTTTTCGAGCAATGAATGCAGCAGCATTAAAAGTGTATTCATCTTTACGCGAAGAAGGGACTCAAAAAAATGTAGTAGACCTGATGCAAAGTCGTGCAGATCTCTACGATTATCTTGCTTACCATGATTATGAAAAAAAACTGGATGAATTATTTTCGGGAGAGAATCCATGACCAATAAAACAATACAAAAACCAAAGCCTAAAAAGTCTGTTGCGTTGAGCGGAACTGCTGCAGGTAATACAGCCTTATGCACAGTTGGTTTGACGGGTAACGATTTACATTATCGCGGCTATGATATTCTTGATATTGCCGATACTTGTGAGTTTGAAGAGATTGCTTATTTATTGGTGCATGGAAAATTACCAACGATATCTGAATTAAATGCGTATAAAAGTAAATTGCAATCATTACGTGGTTTACCCATTGCAGTAAAGAATTCACTTGAACAACTGTCGCCATCTGCTCATCCGATGGATGTACTTCGAACAGGTTGTTCAGTTTTGGGTGCGGTTATGCCTGAAAAAGATGATCATAACTCAGCAGGTGCACGTGATATCGCTGACAAATTGATGGCGAGTTTTGGTTCCATGTTGCTCTATTGGTATCACTATGCAGTTAATGCAAAACGTATAGAGGTTGAGACAGAAGATGATTCTATAGGCGGTCATTTTTTACATCTTTTACATGGTGAAAAACCTTCTGATTCATGGGTTCGTGCAATGCATACCTCATTAAACTTGTACGCTGAACATGAATATAATGCCTCTACCTTTACCGGTCGTGTGATTGCTGGTACCGGTTCTGATATGTTTTCCAGTATTACGGGTGCTATTGGTGCTTTACGTGGACCTAAACATGGTGGTGCAAATGAAGTTGCATTTGATATACAGCAACGCTATGCCACTCCGGATGAAGCTGAAAAGGACATAAAAGAGCGAATGGCTCGTAAGGAAATTGTCATTGGTTTCGGACACCCGGTTTATACAACCGGAGATCCACGGAATAAAATGATACGGGATGTAGCCAAGCGTTTGGGTACAGAAGCAAAGAATTTGAAAATGTACAAAATTGCTGAACGACTCGAAAAAGTGATGTGGGCAGAGAAAAAGATGTTTCCAAACCTTGATTGGTATTCAGCAGTTTCCTATTCACTGATGAATGTCCCTACAGCCATGTTTACTCCCTTATTTGTTATTGCACGTACATCGGGTTGGGCTGCGCATGTGATTGAACAACGTGAAGATGGGAAAATTATTCGGCCGAGTGCAAATTATGTTGGTCCGGAAAATCAAAAGTTTGTGCCCATTAGTAAACGTAAATAAAGAATCGGCTTTTTATTATTAAGTGTTTGAGATAATAAATATTACAGGCCATCAGTATTTCAATACTGGTGGCCTTTGTTTTTATACTCAATTTAGTCCTGTATTAATCTAATAGATAGAAAATGAACATTAAGCCTCAGCAACGTTCAGTTTTTTACGTGTCTGATAGAACAGGCAAAACTGCAGAATCTCTCGGACAATCTCTACTCTCACAGTTTGACGGGATTGAGTTCACACATAGAACATATGCTTTTGTTAGTACTGAAATTGAAGCACATTATGTTGCCAGTGAGATTAACAGAAATGCAGAGATAACAGGACAACAGCCTATTGTTTTCAGTACGTTAGTTAATGATGAAATACAAGAGTTTATCTCTGCTACTGATGCCTGTGTTATTAGTTTATTCAACGCATTTATTGAACCGTTGGAAATGAGTCTGCAGGCTAAATCATCGCATACGATCGGTAAAGCCCATGAACCATTTGGTAATGAAGATTACAAGAAACAAATGGATGCAATCGACTTTACACTTAAAAATGATGATGGCATCAGGACTAATTTATTTGATCAGGCAGATGTCATCCTTGTTGGCGTATCACGATCAGCGAAGACACCGACTTGTCTCTATCTAGCTATGCATTTTTCAATCAAGGCTGCAAATTATCCGTTAACAGATGATGACCTGGAGAATGATGAATTACCTGGATTTCTATTGCCGTATATAGACAAAATTGTTGGTCTTACTATACGTGCAGATCAACTTAGTGCGATTCGTCAGCAACGCCGACCAAATACAACATATGCAACATTGAAGAAATGCCAGTATGAAATTAAACGTGCAGAAACTATGATGGAAAAAGCAGGGCTTTTTGTGCTTGATTCAACTGCAATGTCTGTCGAAGAGATTGCCGTAAATCTAGTCAAGGAAAAACAATTATTAAAGAACGAATAAATAAAAAATTTATCTTTAAAAATATAGAGTGACTTATAGCTATGAATCAAAAAATTTCTAATCAATACATTATGCCGTTACGAGGATTGTCAATGGATGATGTCGGTCTGGTTGGTGGTAAGAATGCTTCTCTTGGAGAAATGATCAGCAATCTTTCCGGTGCAGGAGTAAGTGTGCCTGATGGTTATGCAACAACTGCGAAGGCTTTTTGGGATTTTCTCAAGCATAACAATCTACGGGAACGGATTGAAGATAGGCTTAAAGATCTTAATGTGAATGATGTAAAGCAGTTAACTACTGCCGGCAAGGAAATTCGTTCATGGCTTATTGAAGCCCCATTTCAGACTGAATTGGAACAATCGATTGTCGATGCCTATCATGCTATGTGTGTCGATAATGAAGATAATATGTCTATAGCTGTTCGTTCTTCCGCCACGGCGGAAGATTTGCCGGATGCTTCTTTTGCCGGACAACAGGAAACATTTCTGAATGTACGTGGCATAGATGACGTTCTACTAAAGGTAAAGGAGGTCTTTTCCTCCTTATACAATGATCGAGCTATTGCCTATCGTGTGCATAAAAACTTTGCACATGAGGAAGTCGCATTATCTGCCGGTTTACAGCAAATGGTGCGCAGTGATGTCGGTGTAAGTGGTGTGATGTTTACGCTGGATACGGAATCCGGATTTGATGGTGTAGTGTTTATAACGGGTAGTTATGGCTTAGGTGAGACTGTCGTTCAGGGTGCTGTTAATCCAGATGAATTTTATGTTTATAAAAAATCATTAGCGCTGGGAAAACCCGCCGTGTTGAGCCGTAGCATTGGCAGCAAAGCAATCAAAATGATTTATAACGATGATCCTGAGTCAAATGATTTAGTGAAAACGGTCAATGTACGGGCAGAAGAATCTTCTGTGTTTTGTCTCAACGATGCACAGTTAGAAGAGCTCGCACGACAAGCAGTGATTGTTGAACAACATTATGAACGACCAATGGATATTGAATGGGCATTAGATGGTATCACTGGCAAAATATATATAGTTCAGGCAAGACCCGAAACGGTACAGAGCCGGGAGAATACAAATGTCATTGAACGTTATCAACTGAATGCGAAAGGAAAGTTGATCATTAGTGGTGCTGCGATAGGACAAAAGATAGGTTCCGGTAAGGCAAGGGTGATAAAAAAACTGGAAGACATGGATGATTTGCAAGATGGCGATATCCTGGTGACTGAAATGACTGACCCTGACTGGGAACCCGTTATGAAACGCGCATCAGCGATAGTGACCAATCGTGGTGGACGAACCTGTCATGCAGCTATTATTGCACGTGAGTTAGGCGTACCCGCAGTTGTTGGCTGCGGTGATGCAACCGAAAATATTAACTATGGTGATCTTGTTACTGTCGTTTGTTCAGAAGGTGAGAATGGTCATGTGTATGAAGGTTTGCTGGATTTTCAGGTTAATCGTGCCGAGTTGGACAATATGCCGCCAGCACCTTTAAAGATTATGATGAATGTAGGCAACCCTGGTAAGGCAATGTCTTTTGCCTCGATTCCGAATGCGGGAGTCGGTCTGGCACGATTGGAATTTATCATTAATAACAAGATTGGTATCCATCCCCGAGCATTACTTGAATATGACGACCAGGAGAAGGAAATAAAATCGGCTATTGATGCACGTATTAGTGCCTATGCAAGTCCGGTTGATTTCTATGTCGATAATCTGGTGGAAGGGATTTCTACATTAGCAGCAGCATTTTCACCAAATCCGGTTATCGTACGTTTATCCGACTTCAAATCTAATGAATATGCAAATTTGCTCGGTGGTGATCGTTACGAACCAAAAGAAGAAAATCCCATGATTGGTTATCGTGGCACTTCAAGGTATTTATCAAATGACTTTGAAGCCTGTTTTGAACTGGAATGTCGCGCATTACGTTATGTTCGTGAAGCTATGGGACTGGATAATGTTTGGGTTATGGTGCCATTTGTACGCACCGTGGGGCAGGCGAGGGACGTTGTTGAATTACTATCAAAATATGGTTTGGCAAGAGGTAAAGATGGATTAAAGCTGATTATGATGTGCGAAGTTCCGAGCAATGCAATTTTGGCCGATCAGTTTCTCGAATACTTTGACGGTTTTTCGATCGGTTCCAACGATATGACACAGTTAACTCTGGCGTTAGATCGTGATTCAGGTCTGGTATCTGACTTGTTCGATGAACGTGATGAGGCGGTTAAGTTCATGTTGAGCCGTGCCATACAAGCGTGTAAAAAAGCGGGTAAATATATCGGCATATGTGGTCAGGGGCCTTCTGATCATCCTGATCTGGCAAAATGGTTGTTAGAAGAAGGAATCGAGAGTATATCGCTAAACCCTGACACCGTGATTGATACATGGTTATATATCGCTGGAGTAGAGACATAGATTTTTTACATAATGACAGGTAACTATATACAATGTTGCAAGGATGATAGCCATCAAGCTAAAGTTAGTTAGTTTTGTTTCATCCCGGAACATTGATTATTTTTTTGAAAATTTAAAAATAAATAGCGAACTAGCTGATGTCAAATTACCAGAAAGCCTATCAAAGCTCATTGGAAAACCCTGAAGTCTATTGGAAAGCAGTTGCACAGGGAATTGATTGGGATGAACCCTTTACGCAAGTCCTTGATGATGAAAAGGCACCATTTTATAAATGGTTTCCTGATGGAAAGTTAAACACCTGTTTCAATGCGATTGATCGACATGTTGAAAATGGTAGAGCTGATCAAAACGCCATAATCTATGACAGTCCTGTCACAAACACGATAAAAAACATCACCTATAGAGAGTTACGTGATTTAACAGCTAATTTTGCAGGTGTATTGAGCGAACAAGGCGTTGGTAAAGGTGATACCGTCATTATTTATATGCCGATGATTCCCGAAGCCGTGATTGCCATGTTGGCTTGTGCACGTATCGGGGCTGTTCATTCAGTCGTATTTGGTGGTTTCGCCGCTAATGAACTTGCAACACGTATTGATGATGCAATGCCGAAAGTGATACTTTCCGCATCCTGCGGTATCGAGGTAAATCGAGTTATTGAATATAAACCACTACTCGATGCAGCTATATTAACAGCAAGACACAAGCCCGAGGCTTGTATTATTTTTCAACGACCTCAATGCAAAGCAAATCTCGTTAAGGGACAAGATATCGATTGGCAAAAGGCTAGTGCAGCAGCTAAAGCAGTTGACTGTGTTTCTGTAAAAGCGACTGATCCCTTATATATACTCTATACGTCAGGTACGACTGGCACACCTAAAGGGGTAATGCGTGACAATGGCGGTCATGCTGTCGCATTAAAGTGGAGCATGAGTAATATTTATAATATCAACCCGGGTGATGTGTACTGGTGTGCATCTGATGTGGGTTGGGTTGTCGGTCATTCTTATATTGTGTATGGACCGCTACTGCATGGTTGCACAACCGTTCTTTATGAAGGCAAGCCAGTAGGGACACCGGATGCAGGCGCCTTTTGGCGAGTGATTGAACAGCATAAAGTAAATCTACTGTTTACGGCTCCTACTGCGTTTAGGGCAATTAAACGTGATGATCCTGATGGCAAACGAATTAATGACTATGACTTGTCTACACTGAAAACATTATTCCTTGCAGGCGAACGATGTGATCCTACAACTATAGAATGGGCTGAAACTAAATTGAATATTCCTGTCATTGACCATTGGTGGCAAACCGAGACAGGCTGGGCGATATCAGCTAATTGCATAGGACTTGAAAAATTTCCAGTCAAGCATGGCTCTGCTTCAAGACCAATGCCTGGCTATAATTTACAAGTGCTTGATGAACTAGGTAATGAAGTAGCTGCAGGTGTAATGGGGAAAATGGCACTGAAGTTACCTTTGCCTCCTGGTTGTTTACCGACACTTTGGAAAAATGATCAGGGTTATATCGATGCTTATCTTTCTGTTTATAATGGCTATTATATAACCTGGGATGCGGGTTATATTGATGAGGATGGTGATGTCTGGGTGATGAGTCGTCTGGGTGATGTGATCAATGTAGCTGGTCATCGTCTATCAACGGGTGCGATGGAACAAGTCTTGGCCGCGCATCCCGATGTCGCAGAATGCGCTGTTATAGGTGCCAATGATGAATTAAAAGGACAGATTCCGATCGGGCTAGTTATATTAAACAGTGGTGTATCTAATGACCATGAAACGATTATTAAAGAATTGATAGCGCGAGTACGTAATGAGATAGGTCCCGTCGCGGCTTTTAAAAAGGTGCTTATATTAAACAGATTGCCCAAGACTCGTTCGGGGAAAATATTACGCGGTACTATGAAAAAAATTGCTGATGGAGAAACATACAAAACCCCGGCAACGATTGATGATGTCTCAATTCTGGATGAAATTACTACTGCATTTCAAAAATGAGTTAATGTTTTTTGAATGATAGAAGTATGTCATTCATTCATTATCTTTTTTTTAAACACGTTTTGGTATTGGTCACGTAAAACATTTTTTTGAATTTTACCCATTACATTAGTTGGTAACTCATCAATCTGAAAAATCCGTTTAGGTACTTTATAGGCAGCCAACTGCTGCTTAAGAGTCATGATTAATTTTGATTCATCTATATCCTTATCGTTAGCTTCGTCCAGTACTACTACGGCAAGAACCGCTTCACCAAAGTCGGGATGTGGTACGCCAATTACCGCAGACTCATTTATATTCTCCAGTCCATTAATAATGATTTCGATTTCTTTCGGATAAACATTATAGCCCCCTGAGATAATCAGATCTTTTGAGCGACTGGCAATAGTTAAATATCGATGCTCATTTAAGAACCCCACATCACCAGTTTTAAAAAAACCATCATTGGTAAACTCTTCTTTGGTTTTGTCAGGCTTTCGCCAATATCCTTTAAATACATTTGGGCCTGAGACCTCAATATTCCCTGTTTCATTTTCTCCAAGTACTCTTCCATCATCAGTTGTAATTCTAACTGTAATGCCCGGTAATGCGGGTCCTACAGAACCGGGTAGCCGTTCACCGTTTAACGGGTTTGATGAAATCATTACTGTTTCTGACATACCATAACGCTCCAGTATGCGATGACCTGTTCGGGTATAAAACATATCGGAAACTTCTTTAAGTAATGGTGCTGAGCCGGAAATAAATAAACGCATATTTTCGACCGTTTTCTTGATGAAATTCGGGTGAGACAGTAAACGTGTATAAAAAGTAGGAACGCCCATTAACACAGTAGTTTTTGGCAGGCATTCTACAACGTCATTTACATCAAACTGCGATAAGAAAATCATTGATGTACCACTAAGTAATACACAGTTTAGTGCAACAAAGAGCCCGTGAACGTGGAATATAGGCAGGGAATGCAACAGGATATCTTCTTCATTAAATCCCCAGCTTTGATGCACAGTTAATGCATTTGATGCCAGATTACCATGCGTAATCATCGCGCCTTTAGGTTTTCCCGTTGTGCCACTGGTATACAAGATACAAGCGATTTCATCCTCTCCTAAAATAGCAATGACTTGAGCATTATTTTTAGCGATTGTGTTTTCGATTAATGTGCCTTTCCCTTGTTTATCTAATGTTAATAGCGTCATCTTAGTCCGCTTGGATAAGAGCTGTTCTGTCAGTATCGGAGACTCTGGATCACAAACAACGAGTGCAGGTTCTATATCATCTAAAAAATAGGATAGCTCTGCTGCCGTATAAGCGGTGTTTAAGGGAACTGATATTGCGCCAAGTTTTAAACAGGCTAGATATAGAAAAATTGCTTCGGGAGATTTATGTACTTGAAAAATTATCCTGTCACCCTTCTTTACACCAGCATTTTGCATAGTATTTGCAATCGCCGAAGTGGTCAGGGTTAAATCGTGATAACTATATCGTTTTCCTTCTTTTGTTTCGATGAAGTTTTGTGATAGGTCCTTTGGGAACCGTTCTTTAAAAAGCGTGTATAGATTACTCATGAATAGCTCTACTTATTGGCGAGAGTATTGTTATACAACACGCAGCCGTATTTATATCGATATTTCTTATTTATATGGATTGATGAAGCTTAGTGCTTCTGGGTTATTCTGAAGATTTAATATTACAATAAAAAAAGGCGAATCCAAAACAGGATTCGCCTTTCTTGTTATCAAATACTATGGTTATATATTTAAAAAGTAGCGGAAATACCTACGAAACCACTAATGGGCGCGCCAACACCGACAAAACGATTGTTAGTAAAGCCTCCAAAGCCAGGAACTTCATCCGGTTCACCGAGTAAACCAAAACTTTCATAGTCCTCGTCAAATAGATTATTAACACGAGCGAATATTGAGAACATTTTATTAATAGCATAATTTGCTCTTAAATTTACAGTTGTGTAACTGTCAAGACTACCTAGTTGGTTTGATTCATCGCCGCGTAGAAAGACTCCCGAGTTATGTTGTAAGTCACCGCCAATAGAAAACTTATCCGTTACGGCATAATCCCCGCCTAACTTCAAGGTATGTTCTGGAATACCGGGGATAAAATCACCATCTTCAACTTGTATAAGGCCATTGGCATCAGCAAACGGGTTGTTTGCACTACTGGATTCAAATGCATCTTGAAAAGTCGCTCGGACATAACTGTAGTTAAGGAACCAGTTAAGTTTTTGCAGATCACCATTTAGACCCAACTCCATACCAAGTCTTTCGGTATCCCCAATGTTATCGAAAAAGCCTTCATTACCTGATACACCGCCGGTGTTTTGGAAGATGATGTCATCTTCATTGGTTGTAATGAAACCACCAAGGTTCCAGGCTATATTATTTAATACACCTACGTCAGCTAAGTTACCGCGGAAGCCACCTTCGAAGCTTTTCGCAACAACTTGATCCAGAGGTGGATCAGCGAGGAAGCCGTTTGGCAAGCTACATGGAGCGGTCGGCTCGGCACAGGCCAATTCTACGGCTGTCGGTGCACGCGATGATTCACTATAGCTAAAATAGCTGATTAGCCCCGGCTGGTGTGCATAAGTAAATCCAAAAGCGGGGTTGAAACGATTATATTCATGTTCGCCTGTAAGAGCTGGCTGTGCATTAGTTAAGCCACGACCACCACCGTCGGTAAGCTCAATATCAGTATGATCTATCCTGCCAGAGAAGGTCAGGTCAAGTTTGTCAGTGGCCGAAATCGTGTCCGTAAAAAAGAACGAAACCGTGAATGATTCCGAATCGACAGCCGTACCTTCCTCTGGGACGAAAATATTGGTACCAACAGTACTTCTAGCTGTAGTCAAAGAAGCTAGTTCCTGACTGGAGTCAAAGACAACTTCGCCATAGGTGTAGCTTGCGCCTACAATAAACTGGTTGTTTCTACCAAAAAGATCACCCAAATAAACAGTCTGTAAGGTACCACCATAATTCTCCTGCTCACGTTCACTACGGTTGTTTAGTCCGTTTAATCCATCAATGTCTAGTCCACCCAGTTGCGTATTATTTTCGTCAACATTGTTGCCAAATTGATCTTCAACGATTTCAAAAACTACGCCGGAACCGTTTAATGCAGCAAGTGTCGTTCCTGCGTCACAGTCAATCCCCGCATCTTCCAGGTCATCTTCATCAACTTCTATCAGAACTTCAGTGCCACCGATGGTACATTCTTCAAACTCGGTACCGTCACCATTAAAGGTATCCGTTTCATTGCGTCGATAAAAAGCATTACCGGAAACCTTGGTTAAATCGTTAAACCAATGCCCACCCTGGGCCTGAACAAAAACCATTTCATTTTTGGTTTGATCTGGAGAAGTAAAGACAGCCTCCCTGTCTTGTTCGGCCAGTTCTATAGGAATAGCGCCATTACCGATTAAGTCAGTGTCGCCGTAATTGATATTCAAGTCCAAAGACGTTGTTGTACCGTCACGATAACTCAAGGCCGTAAAGATATTTAATGAATCTGATGGGGATGCATCGCGCCAGCCTTCTTCGTCAAAATATTGCACTGTACCGTAGTAACCGAAGGTACCATTGTTGCCTCCACTTTCAGCCGTCATAACAACGCGATCGAAAGAACCACCATAAACCTCGAAGTTGTGTCCAGTGTGAGTGAAACCATTTTTTGTCTCTAAACTGATGGCACCACCCAAGGTGTTTAGGCCAAACACTGGATTGCTACCCCCAACAAGGTTCAAGTTAGCAATGGAAGATTCAGGTATAAGATCCCAGTTGACCGTGTCACCAAAAACTTCATTTACTCGAACACCATTTTGATATACAGATAGACCTTGAGGTAAACCAAGTAGAGGTGAAGCTGAGAAACCACGGTACTGAACATCGGGTTGTAGAGGGTTGTTTTGCGCATCGTTAATGATCAAGCTACCAAAATTACGATTCATAAAGTCAGTAATGTCCAGACTGGTACTTGATGCAAGATCTTCCGCCGTGGCTGACTGGACATTGTATGGAATTTTTTCTTTCGGTAAACCAACGCCAAGAACAGGTGTAATACCAATAACTTCAACAGCGCCCTTTTCTTGAATATCTTCTTCAGCTGAAACAGATGTGTAAGTGGATGATAATAGTAATGTATAGACGGCTATACGTAATACAGACATTGCGTTTCCCCCAAATAATGAGCAGCTAGCTCGTTTTTGATTTTGTGGGAATACTAAAGTAATGTGGACTCTTTATATATAGGAAAAAATCCTGCTATTTTTATACATTTCAGTCTGATTCTATTTTTTATTAGTTAATAAAACACATTTTTTACCGTTAAGATAAAATCCCAGACAAAGGGTAAATCCATATCAATTTCAGGAATTTTTCCATATAAATATTGACGATTTGAAATTAATATAACTTTGATTTCATAAATAAGAGACTGTTCAGGATGCTTAGATCACTATTAATACTTTTAATACTATTTTTGAGTACGAATATACATGCGAATCATGAAGGTGGTCTTGAAGCCTGTATGCAGGCAACGATATCAGTACGCGCAGGTACCTATACAAAAGTTGAGTATTTGGGTTTTACAGATGAAGGTGTTTCTGCCTATGAGATAGAAATGACGGATCTTGATGGTAAAAAATGGGAATTCGAATGTGACGCACATAATGGTCAGATAATTGAAATAGAGCGGGAGGTTGAATCGGCAGATGATGATTTGTTTAAAAAGAAAATGAAATTTTCAGAAAAACAGGCAAGAAAAATCGCAACTGATTTATATCCTGGTGATATTAAAGAAGTTGAGTATGAGATAGAGTCAAATGGGCAAGCTTCTTATGAGTTCGATATCGTTGATAAATATGGCGTTGAATTCAAAATAGAAGTGGATGCAACTTCAGGTGATATCGTTGAATTTCAGATAGAAAAGTGGGAGATAGGGGAATAAGAAAGATTTTTTTTGTTGGAACATTACTCACTTTAGCAATTACAAGTTCTATATATGCTCTTCCAGAATTTCTCTTTCTTCTTCACTTATTTTTGCATTTTGTAGACGGTTTTTGATCATATCTTTATTAATATGACCACCCTCAATTAAATTTCTTTTTTCTTCAGGAGAAAGGGAATCCATGAAAAATAGATTACTTGGGGGATGATAACCAGCTTCAATAATTACGTTAGCTTCGTTGGCCATTAATCTATATTTACCAATATCTTTTTTGAGGCGTTCATCGGCAAATGTTTTATCAGCGATACCAGCGGTGTAAATCGAATGGATTTCCATTTTGTAGCTTATTATATGACCGGGATCATCGGTTTTTTCAATCTGTGCTTCAATATGTTCAAGTCGCGGGCGTAATAGTTCTCTTAAGGTATTGAGAACCTCTTGATCTTCGAGTCTTTCGGAATAGATATTCAGAATATTATCGATTGGTAATTGTGTGTAGGTATCAGTCGTGAATAATTCGTTTTGTCTGTAGGTTAATAACTTGAAAGAACGAAATCCAAGCTGTTGCTGAATATCAGTTAATTCACGGATATATTTATTAAATCCCAGCGCACAAACCAGCTGCGTGTGATTGAGGCCGAGCTGAGTCGCAACAATATTAATACGCTTAATAAAATCTTTTTCTTCACCGGTATTGGTTTTATAGAATATGCGAACAAGTTCATCATCCGATGCGGTTAGGAGTTCTGTAAAACTAATCATATTTATTTAATTAACCCTCACGGTGTTGTTGAAGGTAATCATAAAGTATTTTTTTCTCGACATCTGAAATATTTGTGTCTTCAAGGCGAGTTTCTATCAAGCTGTTGGGAATCAGCCCCTTACTTAGTAGCTTCCGCTTTTCCTGAGGTAATATTGTATCGCGAAAAAAAAGCTCACCAACGGGGATTATCTTGTTTTCGACGATTAATGTTACTTCATTTAGTAAGGCGCGAAATCCACTATCAGATTTTTCCAGTCTGTTTTCGACGAAATCTATACCAACAACACCATCAGAATATATGGCGCGCATCTCTTCCTTATATTTGTCAATGATTAGGGAATTGACTGTTTCATCGATACGTTTTTCTATCGATTTGAGTCTGTTAAATAATAAATATTCTATAATTTGTTTATTACCAACATCATCTTTCACAACAGCATAAATCGACAGAATATTATCAAGACTTATTAGCTTATAAATATCTGTTGTGAATAATTCATTTCGAGCATTGAGTAAAGCATCATAGTTTTCAAAACCTAGAATGGTAGGTATTTCGGGACATTCTTTAACGACCACATTAAAACCGATTGCGCAGACTAATTGAGCCTCGCGAAGTTTTAATTTCATTGCTATGGTTTCGGCCTTGTGCTCATTATTTTCTACAGAAGAAATAAATTTAAATAGAAGTTGAAGTAACTCTTCTTCGTTTAAATTTAGAATTTCTTTAAACGAGGCCATTATTATCTATCCCCGCTATATTCTTACTGTTGTATGCCTTGGAGTATGCCGGTATTTCGTATCCATGGCTTTGCTCTTTGAATTGCTGGAGGTAATTCAGTGACGGCAATTTCTGCACTTTTATAGGTATCATACAATCCATATATAGCAGTGTACCGGGTTATATTATTTACGATAACAACGATGTAGCCTGCTTTAGAATCGAGTCCGGTCTGTTTTAAATACTTGATGACATCTTTTTCATTGATAACACTGGCTAATTGTAATGTGTATTTATCAGTGTCTTGTTGTTTGAGCCAATTACTTCGATTCAGACTATCAAGAACTGAGTCTGACGAAGTCATAGTCGATGTATCAGGCGCGGTGACTGTGGCCGTCGGTACATCTGACATATCCACACTACTGCCATCCTGATTTTTTTCGACGTCTGATTTTCTGTCGTTGAGAGATTTTAGTTTTTCTATGGCTTCTTGTAGTCCTTGAGCGGCGGCAAGTTGATACCACTCTTTTGCTTTTTCGTGATCTTTTTCCACGCCATATCCATTCTCATTAAATACGCCGAGATTAAATTGTGCTTGTGCAATATTTTGTTCTGCAGATTTCTTGAACCATTTTATTGCTGTTTCATAGTTCTTAACTTTACTTTGTCCAAAGGCATACATGACAGCCAGACTATATTGCGCATTACCATGACCCTGCTCGGCAGCATCCTCAAATAATTTGGCTGCTTTTTCATAATCTTTCGGAATACCAATTCCACGATAATGCATTAGACCAAGATTAAATTGCGAATCAGCAACACCGGCATTGGCTGATAATTCCCACCATTTAGCGGCTTCTCGATAATCTTGTTCTACACCCTGTCCCTGAAAATATTTCACCCCAAGATCATGTTGGACAATTGGTATGCCTTGCTCTGCGGCCATGCGGTACCATTTTATAGATTGAGATGGGTTTTTCTCTACACCATGCCCATAGTCATACATCAACGCCATAGTAATTTGAGCCTGAGAATCTCCAGACTCAGCCAAAGGCCTAAGGATTTCTAATGCGCGAGCATAATCCTTCCTAAGATAGGCTTGTTTCCCTTCCTCATAGGTAGCTGCATTCACCGATGTTGAGCAGAGCAGGAATGTGAAAAGAAAAATAAGAATCGACTTTATCCATGATTCTTTATGGTGAGATATATAGTTCAAATTTGTACTCATTTAGGTTTTATTCTTATGACGAATCAATTATTGCTTGAATATTAAGCTATGCCATTGTTTTAGCAATGTTAAATATTTCTTCAGCATCAAATACCTGCTCATTATTCTCAAACAGTTTTTCAATGCATTTTCGGTGTAATGCTAATTTTAACGTACCAAACCCAATAGCACCCCATATAATTTTTCCATGCCGATCCTCACCCTTATCCATCATGTCTGTGCCACCAATACCAATCGGTGGTGTTGCGTTTGCGTCGGCCATCAATTCAATATGAGTGTTATTTTCAAGGACATGAAGATGTAGAAGTTGAGTGCAAGGAAATGCTGGCCAAATCCGAAGTGTTAAGACTCAAATTAACAGAAGCAATTAAGGATGATGTTGATGTTTTCGATCGTGTCATGGCTTCTTATGCTATGCCTAAAGGAAGTGATGAAGAGAAATTAGCGCGTTCAACCGAAATACAAGCAGCTCTCAAAGTAGCAACAGATGTGCCCCTGGAATGCGCACGGCTCTGTAGAGAAGTTATCAACCTGAGTCAGCCAATCGCAGAAAAAGGAAATAATAATGTTATAAGTGATGCGGGAGTTGCGGTGCTGGCCGGGTATGCTGGTTTAAGAAGTGCTGCTTTGAATGTTTATATTAATATCGGCGGTATCAAGGATAGAGAATTTGCAGATGACAGACGTCAACAGCTCGAAACATTGCTCGATGGGATGGATAAGCTTAAAGAAGAGATTTATGAATTGGTAAAGAGCAAGCTATAGATACTGGAAAGTTATGGAGCAGGGGAAGCTGCAAGCGTAAATAACGTTTAGGGTCTTGCTTGGCCTGTTGATATTCTCATGGAGAAATCTATTGCCTGGATGTGTTTTGTTAATGCGCCAATAGAGATGTAATCAACACCGGTTTCGGCAATCGCATGTAAATTGTTTTTATCAATATTGCCCGATGCCTCAAGCTTGGCCCTGCCCGAATTAATATTCACGGCTTTTACCAGTTTTGCCAGATTGAAGTTGTCCAATAGAACCTGATCGGCTTTTGCATTTAGTGCTTCTTCGAGTTCATGCAACGTTTCAACCTCTATCTCGACGGGCAAATTATTGCGTTTTGCTTGCTTAACAGCCTCTGTGATACTGCCGGCTGCCAAAATATGGTTTTCCTTGATAAGAATGGCGTCATACAGACCAACACGGTGATTGTTGCCGCCGCCACAAGTAACAGCATATTTTTGAGCAAGGCGTAAGCCAGGGATAGTTTTTCGAGTATCCAGAATTTTTGCCTTGGTGCCTTTTATGAGTTTGACGAAACCAGCTACTGTGGTTGCAGTTGCCGATAATGTCTGCAGAAAATTTATTGCGGTACGTTCACCGGTTAATATGGAACGAGCCGGCCCTTTAATAACACATAATTTTTGATTTGGCGTAAGTGTGTCGCCATCAGATACATGCCAGTCTATTTTGACCGTGGCATCCAGTTGTTTAAATACTTCATCAAACCAGGGGCAACCTGCTAGAATGGCATGTTCACGTGTGATCAATGTTGCAGTGGCAACAGCATCAACAGGGATGAGTTCTGCGGTCACATCACCGGTACCCACATCTTCGGCTAATGCTGTAGTTACATTAGCAATAATTTCGTCTTGATCAATTACCATTTAGAGCTCTTATTATTAAAGTATTGTCTTGTTTTACTAAAGACCACCGGGCTGAGTAACAGTAATGCGACAAGATTAGGCAGTGCCATTAAGCCATTTAATACATCGGCCAGAGCCCAGACTATTTCCAGTTTTATTACCGCACCGATAAAGATAGCCAGTATCCAACAGATACGATAATAAATAATAATATTTGTACCAAATAGATAGCTGGCGCATCGTTCACCGTAATAACTCCAGCCAAGTATAGTAGTGAATGCAAACAACACCAGACCAAAGCTAACGACATATCCACCATAGCTATAAAGCCCGGTTGAAAACGCAAGTGATGACATTGGTGCACCCTGTAAGCCACTATCCCAGGCTCCGGTGATTATGATGACAAATGCAGTGAGGCTACAGATAACCAGAGTATCTATAAACGTTCCTAACATGGCGACCATGCCTTGTTTAACCGGGTCGTTAGTTTGTGCCGCAGCATGGGCTATTGGTGCGCTGCCAAGACCCGCCTCATTAGAAAAAATACCACGAGCAAAACCCCAACGAATCGCCATCCATATTGAAGCGCCGACAAATCCGCCACTGGCAGCTGAACCGGTAAAAGCACTATCAATAATGAGCAAAAATGCAGCGGGCAGTTTTTCAATATTCAAAATAATGATGGCTACTGCCGCGATAATATACATAGCGGCCATGAAAGGAACGAGCTTCGATGCTACTTGAGCGATACGTTTAACACCGCCAATAATAACCAGAGAAGCGAGTGCGGCCATGACTATACCTGTTATCCAGGTGGGAATATTAAAACTGGAACGGATCTCGTCTGCAACAGAGTTGGATTGGACCATGTTACCAATACCAAATGCAGCGATCATTGCGAAAAATGCAAATGCTACTGCCATCCAGCGCCAGTTCTTGCCTAAACCATTACGTATGTAATACATCGGTCCGCCAACATAATTACCCAAGGCATCGGTTTCCCTGTAACTAACAGCGAGAACGGCTTCTGCATATTTAGTGGCCATCCCAAAAATAGCGATAATCCACATCCAGAAAATTGCACCGGGCCCACCAAAATAAATCGCAGTTGCTACCCCGGCGATGTTACCCGTGCCGACTGTTGCAGACAGGGCTGTCATCAAGGCTTGAAATGGACTGATGTCACCTTTGTTTTGTAATGATGATTTTCTGCCTTGCCATAGTGTTTGAAATGCGAGTGGAATTTTTCGCCATGGCATAGCATGGAGGCCGATAGTGAGATAGATACCCACCATCGTCAACAGAGGTATCAGAAGATACTCTCCCCAAATAATGCTGCTTAAGAAGTTTAGTTTTTCCTGTAACCAGGACATATTGTTATTCTCGTTCGCGTGGTCAAGGTTTAATAAAGGACAACAGTTTAATCGTTATCGATCATTATTGTCGAATAAGGAGTTGGTCTCCTTGTTGAGAGAAATGAAGATGCTTTAGAAAACTCATGCCCAACAGAATTTCCTCTCCCTGCATATATGGATTTATGTTGGCACGGATATCATTGAGTTCGATTGAACCCAGACTGACGCTATTCAGAGTCGTCGCATAAACATTAATTTGTCCATTTGCGGTATTCACGGGTATTTTGATGCCCGCTTTTAATCGCAATTTCTGCGCGACTTTTTCCGGGATACTAATATCAGTGGCGCCGGTATCAAGAATAAATGTTACTTCCTGACTATTGATCAAACCACTGGCAACATAATGATCATAACGATTTCGTTGTAACTGGACTTCATTTGCCTGGCCGTTTTGAGTGGCGGTTAAATTCTGATTAGGATTATTTTGTTGTTCAAGATATCTGGAGAAATAGATTGTTAAAAGGCCAAGCAATACTATCCAGCACAGGATTATCATGCCTTTACCTATTCTTTTTTGGAAATTATCACCACTCATAATAAAAGATCAGTCATAGATTAAACGTAGTCCGGCAAAGATATGTCGTTTATCAGGCATATAATAATTACGAAAACCGGGGCGTTTAATTTGTGCTTTGGTATAACGCCCACCACCTTTTAGTACATAGTGTTGTTCGTCAAAGTAAGGTGTTGAATAACCTGCATAGGGATAAGCTGAAAAGCCTACGTAGGGGTGAAATGTGTTATTACACCACTCCCAGACTGATGACTTATTCAATGGAGAATTGTTTTTAATAGCTGCTTCCCACTCATATTCATGCGGCAATCTTGCCCCGACCCATTTTGCATAGGCTTCCGCTTCAAAGTAATTCAAACCATAGACGCCGCTTTGGGCATCTAATGAATGGGGACCGTAGTGGTCGATTCCATACCAGTCGCCGTTATTATTTTGTTGCCAATGGTGTGGGTGAGTTTGTTGTTGGGCTTCACGCCATTTCCATCCAGCATCAGACCAGTAAGACTTAGTTGAATAGATGCCCGCCTCCATGAAACCTAAAAACTCGCTATTAGATACCGCTGAGTTAGCTATATTAAAACCATCTAGCTGAACAAGATGTTCCGGCTGTTCATTATCATAAGGGAACAATTGTTTCGGTGTCCCAATGCTGAAGGAGCCCGTCTCGATAGAGAGGTATTCTTTTTTTTGTGAAGTAGCCTTTATCGTGTTGGCAGGTGAGTAACCAGGGTTGGTATTTTGAATCTGTATTTCAGTTAATACCATCATCATGGTTTCAATATGTTGCGAATAGTGCTGTATTAAAAAATGGAACAGGTAATTATTATTTAGCAGATGATGCGATAATTTCCGGTGTGACACTGATTCAAGTAAACCACGGTTTTCTGCCTGAGTACTTTTTGCCCATTCAAGTAATTCCTGTTTTCCAGGTAATGCAGAGCCACGTAATTGTTTTCGACTTAATTCAGGGACATAGATTGATTTCAGTGAATCAGAAATAGTTTGCATGTCGAGAAGCTGATCTTTTATCCAATATTCTTCTGTATAAACACAATGCCCGAGATGCCAGCCAATCGGACTTAAGTCCGGATGAAATTGTTGTTGATAATCACTTGTTTTAACAGTACTGACAATATCGAGCATCTCATCCTGTAATGATTGTAATTCCTCAATCAACTCATTCATAAATCGTATTCTTCTACTACTCCGGTGTGATTAAAAATAATAAACTTGTGATTCGGTATAGTTGTCCAGGCATCCTTCTGTGATAGTGGTTCAGAGGCAATCCAGATACCATCTTGTTTAAGCAAGTAATAGAGACTCGGGCAGTTACCATTCAGGGCATGGCGACAGGCATAGAGCATATCCCCATCACTGATAATAATATTTAATAGAGCAGCTACAGTTTCATTACAGATGATCTTTAAATCATCCAGCATGCCAATGATAGCGTTGGCCAAAGAATCTTGTTTTAGTAAATGTAGTTTTAATAAGGCAAATAGATGGAGTGAATCTGAATCACCATTTATATCGGCACTAATTGTAGCCGGTAAAATATCCAGAAAACGAGCCTTGATCTCACTATTAAACGGTTTCATGCTGCCGTTATGGGTAAATATCAAATTGTCTTTGCTGAAGGGTTGGGTATTGGCTTCACTTATGCCTTGTCCGATAGTAGCACTCCGTACATTAGCTAACCAAAGCTGGCTTGCAAGTGATCGGCCCAGACTATCCAGATTTGTATCTGACCAAATAGGCAGAACATTTTTGTAAGTACAAGGTTTGTTCTCATTAGACAACCATGAGACACCATAACCATCCGCATTCAATGTGCCTCCTTGCATTTCTTTCGGAGCCCACGATTGCTGTATGAGACTATGCTCATGTTCCTGTAAAAATACTGATAGTGTTATCTCTTTCCCAAGATAAGCGGCTAAACGACACATTAAAATTCTCTCTTTAGATTCGATGTGGTTATGTTATTTTAATAAACAAGCTTAACAGGCCAACAAGGGTATTGAAATTGGATAGACCAGATTACCAAATCGATGACGCAGGTGCATGGTTAAATGGCGCGCGAATTATCCCATCCCCCAATCATGATGAACGACCAGATAGTTCAGATATTAGTCTACTGGTGGTTCATGCCATCAGTTTACCGCCGAGAGAATATGGCGGAAGATTTATTGACCAGTTATTTACCAATACACTTGACCCTGATGCACACCCGTATTTTGCTGAGATACACAATTTACGTGTGTCATCACATTTGCTCATTGATCGTAAAGGGCAGGTCACGCAATACGTTCCATTTACCGAACGCGCATGGCACGCTGGAGAATCCTCTTTTAATGGACGACAACAATGTAATGACTTTGCGATTGGTATCGAACTGGAAGGGTGTGATGAAGAAGCTTATTGTGATATTCAATACTATACTCTTGCTATGGTGACAGATTTAATATGCCACCGCTGGAACATGATCACAAAAGATCGTATTGTGGGTCACAGTGATATCGCACCTGGCCGAAAAACCGATCCTGGACCGGCATTTGATAAAGACTATTATTTTTCATTACTGACACTATGACATTAATCATAATTCTAATTGCCCTGGGCCTGGATTTCTTTCTGGGCGGTCTGGAACGTTTCCGTAATTTTAACTGGTTTATCGCATTATTTTATTGGCTAGAGAAAAGACTCGGACATTATAAAATATGGGATGGAACATTTGGGTTGTTGATTGTGTTGTCTATTGCACTATCAGGTCTTTTCCTTGTGTTATTCCTTTTTGATTCGTCATGGATCGTCAAGACTGTGATCTCGCTGTTGGTTTTAATTTATTGTCTCGCCCCGGAAGACCTTGATAGTCGCCTTGATGATTATATCAATGCGCTTGATAGTGAAGATACCAGCACAGTTACTTCTTTAACTGAAGAATTCATTGATAACACCGTTATCAACGATAATGATTCTAATGAAGTCGCAATTATAAAATCCGCATTGGTCGAATCACATAAACGTACCTTCGCTGTTATCTTCTGGTTTTTGGTGCTTGGTGTTGTTGGTGCATTATTCTATAGACTGGTAAATGAGTTAGATGATGAATTGAATGACATTCGCAGTGGTTTTTCCGATAGTACAAATATTCTGATTAATATTCTGGAATGGCCATCATCAAGATTAATGATATTTGGTCTTGCTCTGGCCGGTCACCTTGTCGATGCTTTACCAAAATGGGGAAAGGCCGAGCATCTGTCGTTTGAAGTAAATAACACGGTATTAACGAACGCTGGCCTGGGTGCGTTGCAATATATGCCTGAGAGTCAGCTAGCTGGAAGAGAAAAATCCTATTGGATAGATGAATTTAAATCATTATTAAACCGAACTTTGATTATCTGGCTTGCAATACTGGGGCTTATGACGCTGTCTGGCAGTCTCAGCTAATTATTATCAATATAATCTGCAACGCGTTCAAACCTGAATCCGGTTTTATCGTGAACTAAAACACAGTCTTTCTCGAACCAATCTCCAAGCACAAACCGCGTTGCCTGTTTATTCTGTAAATTAAACTCGTGCTTTGCCTGGCGGTGTGTATGTCCGTGGATGAGTGTGCTTAGATTAAACTTATTCAATATATCTATAACGGCACTGTCAGTGACGTCAATGATTTCCGGTGCTTTTTTTTGTACGGCTTCAGCAGCATAACCACGTACGCCATGTGCAATTCTTTTTCGTAACTTTAAGGGCATCACAGAATAAATCCATTTGATGATTGGATTGGTGATGAAGTGACGCCACTTCTGATATTTCACATCATCAGTACAAAGTGTATCACCATGCATAATCAGGATTTTCTCACCATCGAGATTTATCTCGGCAGGGTCATTGATCAAAATACAGCCGGTGGCTTTAGCGAATTCTTCATTGAGATGGAAGTCTCTGTTGCCACGCATAATAAATAATTTAGTAGAACCCGCGTTTGAATAATCTCGTAATGTGGTGATGACTTCCTGATTGGGTGAATGTTGATCATCGCAACCAATCCAGAAGTCATCAAATAAATCACCCAGAATATAAAATGCCTCAGCATCTTTTGCAGGGCCTGTCATTAGTTTATTAAACAGTGCAAGTTTCTCTGGTCGCCGACTACTCAGATGTAGATCAGAGACGAAGAGTGTGGTCATCGTGTTATGAAATTAGAGTTGTCAGGTAATCCAGCCTGGTCTTACTAAAGTATTACTGCCTTTTCAATTTCGATGGTTTCTTCCGGCACATCCTGATGTCCATTGCGTGTAGTAGTTTGTTTTTCTTCAATGCTATTGACGACTTCAATGCCATCAATGACTTTGCCAAACACACAATAGCCCCAGCCATCTCGTGATTCAGAGCTGAAGTCCAGAAAAGCATTGTCATTAGTGTTGATAAAAAACTGAGCCGAAGCTGAATGCGGATCGGATGTTCTGGCCATTGCGACAGTGCCATATTCGTTCGCTAAGCCATTATTTGCTTCATTCTGGATAGAAGCCCCTGTTGATTTGGAATTCATATCTTTATCCATGCCACCACCCTGAATCATAAAATCCTTGATGACACGATGAAATATAGTGCCATCGTAATGTCCGCTCTTGACATAGGCCGCAAAATTTTCGACAGTTTTCGGGGCTTTTTCTGCGTTAAGTTCGATTGTTATTGGTCCGAGCGATGTCGTCAATTGCACTTTCATGGGGTTCTCCAGTATTGATATTGTATTTAAGTTAGATGTTGTATGTTTTGATTATGCCCGTGGTTTAATATGAATGACAAATTCCTTTTGTCGCTAAAGCACCTTTCGGATAAGATGCGCGGCTTATTTCACCACTCCAGAGATATTGGAGGATAGGGCAACGTCGGGAGCAGTTATCGTGATTTATTGTGTTACGCTCTTAGAGGAAGCTCGGAAATAACTATATATAAAATATTCTAAAAGATAAAAAAGTGTTAAAAATTTACAACAGTCTAAGCAGACAAAAAGAAAACTTCACGCCGATTCATCCGGGCAAAGTCAGTATGTATGTCTGCGGCATGACCGTGTATGACTTTTGTCATATTGGACATGCTCGCGTCATGGTGGTGTTTGATATGATTGCGCGGTATTTGCGACATAGTGGATTTGATGTGCGCTATGTTCGAAATATTACCGATATAGACGATAAGATAATTAATCGCGCAAAAGAAAATAATGAAACGATTACTGAATTAACAGAACGTTTCATAGTCGCAATGAACGAGGATTCTGATGCTCTGGGTGTGTTGCCGCCGGATAATGAACCTAAAGCAACGCTACACATGGCACAAATTACCGGCATGATCTCAACTTTGATCGATAAAAAACATGCTTATGTTGGTAACAATAATGATGTTTATTTTGATGTCAGCTCTTTTGAAAGCTACGGCAGATTATCAGGTAAAAATACTGAAGAATTGCGCGCGGGTGAACGCGTTGAAGTTCAACACGAAAAGAAAGACCCACTGGATTTTGTTCTTTGGAAGGCAGCTAAACCAGATGAACCCAGTTGGTCATCGCCCTGGGGTGAAGGTCGCCCGGGCTGGCATATAGAGTGTTCGGCTATGTCGACCCATTGTTTGGGCAATCATTTTGATATTCATGGAGGAGGGCAGGATTTACAGTTCCCCCATCATGAAAATGAAATAGCACAGTCAGTTTGTTCAACCGGTGAAGAGTTTGCCAATACCTGGATACATAACGGTTTTGTCCGGGTCGATGAAGAGAAAATGTCAAAATCATTGGGTAACTTCTTTACCGTCAGAGAAGTGCTGAAAAAGTTTCAACCAGAAGTTGTACGATTCTTCATTCTTTCCAGTCATTATCGTAGTCCGTTAAATTATTCGATCGATAATCTTGAAGAAGCTAAATCTGCGCTGAGCGGACTTTATACTGCATTAAGGGATTCTGTCGATTCGAATAGTGTTAAACCTGATACAGAAATGATGAATGCATTTAATGGACATATGGATGATGATTTTAATACACCCAAAGCCATTTCTTTATTACATGAGCTGGCACGTGATTTAAATCGTAACCCTGACAAATCTTCAAACGAAGCAATTGTTTTGGCCGCATCGTTAAAATATCTGGGCGGCATTCTGGGGCTGCTTCAGGATGAACCACAAACATTTCTGCAGGCTAAAATAAATGCTGACGAAGATGAATTGGATGAAATAGCTATTCAAAAATTCATTGAGGAACGCAGTGCTGCAAAGGCTGCGAAAAATTATGAAAAAGCCGATGAGATTCGAGAACACCTTGTCAGTTTGGGAATTAGTCTTGAAGACACACCAAAAGGGACGATCTGGCGACGTAACTAGTTGATTTTTTTATATTACTTAATTTAGTTTTGGTAATTGACGCGATACAGAGTACTGCGTATCATCGCACGTCCTGTTGAGGCAGGAGAGTTAATAAATCGGGGCATAGCGCAGCCTGGTAGCGCATCTGCTTTGGGAGCAGAGGGTCGGGGGTTCGAATCCCTCTGCCCCGACCATTTAATTCGTTTTTTTTGATTGCGCCTGTAGCTCAACCGGATAGAGCACCGGCCTTTAGGCACAAACATTTCGATGTTTGTTATTAGGAGCCTTTATGGGGAAACAAAACTCATAAAGTGCATCGCACTATATCGGGGAAACCTTAACAGTTGGCTAATTAAGCTGGGCTGATGGCAATCCCGAGGAAACCGATGGTTGACCCATCTATTGGTATGGCATAATGAATCTCATGCACCATACTAAACAGAAAGGTGACCTGGGTGTTTTGAAGGCTCAACTCGATTTATTCGAGCAAGGATTCGTAATATTGAATCCTCTGACTGAACATGCGCCGTTTGATTTAGTGGCGTATAAAGATAGAAAATTTTTAAGGATTCAAGTTAAGTATAAGTCTGTTGATAAGACGGGCAGCATAACTATTCATTTTCGCTCTTGTTGGGCTGATAAAAATGGTACTCATATGCAGCCAGTTGATAAGGATGAAGTCGACATATACTGTGTCTATTGTCCGACTACAGATGAATGTTATTATTTTAATCCGATGGAATTTAAGCGTTCGGTTACGTTGAGGGTAGAAATGCCTAAGAATAATCAGTCAAAAAATATCAAGTTAGCGACTGATTATAAGAGGGTTCCGTAGAGACTATACGTGTGACACCTGTGATGGTGAAGAGATAGTCCAGACCACAAACCTGTGAGTGCAGGGCGTCGAAAGGCGTAGTTGGTAAGCTAAGCCGGGGGTTAGAGGTTCGAGTCCTCTCAGGCGCGCCAATCAATGAAAACCAAATCATTGTCTGGCGACAGACTTTTATTGATAATAGTTTAACTATGGTGAGCGTAGCTCAGTTGGTAGAGCCCCGGATTGTGATTCCGGTCGTCGTGGGTTCGAGTCCCATCGTTCACCCCATTTAATTTTTTGATACACGGGCCGTTAGCTCAGTTGGTAGAGCAGTTGACTCTTAATCAATTTGTCGTAGGTTCGACCCCTACACGGCCCACCATTCAATTCTAGTTACTTCATCCAACTAAATACTGAAATATAGTATTGATTTCTATTGAATTATCATTCTGTACGTCGTCAAAACCTTTTGGACAAAGAGCGGCATAAACTAAGAGACAGATCGGTTCATCGGGTTAGTTAATGTGTTGTTTATCGTAATGCATCTGTTTACGTAGTGCCAAG
>Ga0222715_10000216_pt1 | contig 60562 bp, 35 predicted proteins | sample C33_9DmetaG_FD_165056 | JGI IMG/M metagenome (GOLD analysis project Ga0222715, IMG submission 165056) | Estuarine water microbial communities from San Francisco Bay, California, United States - C33_9D | ecosystem: Environmental > Aquatic > Marine > Unclassified | place: USA: California...
TGATGTAACTTCATCTGCATCAAAACTGAAATTTGCACCCAATGTGGTGTTTCCGCCACCTCCCACAATCACTGTGCTTGCCGGAATTGTAATTCTGTCACCTGACACATAACCTTGACCTGGAGCGTTTACTGTGATTGATGTTACGTTAAATGATGCAACTGTGATATTAAAAGTTGCACCAGTTCCTGAACCCGTTGTGGTTGATGCAACACCTGTACCTGTACCATCATTGAAACTCAAATTTGGTCCTGAATCATTGGTAATTGAAATCATACCACCTGCTGGTGTAGGTGTTACTGCAATGTTTTGTGACACATCAGAAATGATATCAATCATTCTTTGCACACCTTCTAAACTGTATTGAACGTCTGACGCCGCTACGAACCCTGCCGCTGGTCTGATTTGAGTTGATCTCAATTCATCTCCAACCACTGCAACTGATTCATCTATCACCATAGGTAAAACTTCATCATATCTTCCTGTTTTAACAAATAGAGTTGAGTTAGCAATTAATTCTACTGGTACACTGTCTGTGTTACCGGCGTTGATTGCATCAACACTGTAATTCATGTAGGTTTCGATCACTGTGCCTGCATCTGATTCTGACACATAATCTAAATCTGAAAATTGTGGTGTTACTACTTGTTCTGCTGTGTATCCTGTGTTGTTTGCAATCACTTGTTGTGCAATAAAAATTGCTCTAGTAATTGCCGCCGCAGTTTCGTCTTCTTGATCTGTGATGTAAGAAACACCTAGATCTGTGTAGTATGAAATTGCCGCTTCTCTTGATTTTACATTGCCACCATGTTTCATGTCATATAACGTAGCATCAATCAAAAGACCGATATCTCTTCTACATTTTGCTGAATCGTATGTGAATGCTCCTGTGAATGGTGGAACGTTTCCTGATATTTGTGCATCGATCCATGCAATAACTTCATCTTGTACAAACTGTTTGTTTCTTTCCAACAGATATGAGCTGAAAGGATATCTTGGACCTTTTTCAATTTGAAATAATCCGTATCTAACATTTTTAAATGGTCTGTCTAGTGTAACTCCTGCATCAGGAGCCTCTATGTTTTCACCACTAGGTGCAACATAGTAAACTTGATCAACTTGTCCTACGTAACCCCATTCAGGTAAAGTGCCTGCTGTGTTTACAACAAGAGCCTGTCCCGCTCTTCCAATAGGAAGTCTTGCTGGTCCTGATGGGCCATAAATTAAAAGATCACCTTGTGCTGATATCACATCATTTTCTGGACCACCTGATAGTAATTGCCAGTATGTTCCTGAATCAACACCTGCACCCGGAGCCGCATCTGGTTGATTGATTGTGGCTGGTGCTACATTGTTAGAAGTGTGTGATTCAATACAAATGTAAGAAGTGTCTGTGTTGATCGCTCCTCTTACAATATCGCCTTTATCATAATATGTTGCATTAGTCCAACCATCTTTCCAGTATAAACCTTCATTAAGTTTATCCCAATAAGCAACATTGGGTGGTCTGTTACCTGTTGTGTCATCAATACACAAATAAGTGAAACCACCAACTCTTACAACATCACCTGTTTTGTAGGCAGTTGCGTTGTTGTAGTCACCTTTTAAACTGAAACCTGTAACAAACAAGTCCCAATCTGCTGGATATTGACTTGGTTGTTTGTTAATGTTGTTTGATTTTGAAACATATGAGTATCCACCATAAGTTGAAAAGTCACCAGGTTGATATTCATTTGCCGAGTCCCACGAATCTTCAAATTCTAATCCTGGAACAAAAATTGCCCAGTTTACTTCATCGTTTGCTAAAGATGTAGTTGATGTGTGATGTGTTGTACAGATCCAAATGTTTCCACCATACTTGACAAGATCATTTACTTTGTATCTTGTAGTAACTGTCCAATCACCTAGGTATTCAATACCTTTGTGTACATATTCCCATTTGGCTTGATCTATTTCTAATCCATCTGCTGTTGTTTCCGCTGAAGTGTGACCAGTCAAACAAATATAAACCTGACCACCATATCTTATTGTGTCATTGGGTTTGTATCTTGTTTCAGTCTGCCAAGCATCATTCCATGCAAAACCTTTTGCAAACAATTCCCAGTTTGCTAAATCAGTTTGGCTACCTAAACCGTCATCGCCTTCTAGCCCTGCTCCAACTGTTGGTGCAGAAGTGTGTTGAGTTGTACAAAGATAAATTGACTCACCATATTTTACTAAATCGTTAATTCTGTATCTTGTGTTGATACCCCAATCACCTAAATAATTAAATCCTTCAGAAAATAAATCCCATTTGGCTTGATCTGCTTCTAATCCGTCTGCTATTTGTTCGGCTGATGTGTGTCCAGTTTTTGCAATGTAGATGTAACCACCGTATTTTACAACGTCATTTGGTTTGTATGTAGTGTTTACTTGCCAATCACCTTTCCATTCTTGTCCATCGGACATCAATGCCCAATTTCCGGCTGTTAAATCCGCTTGAAAATCTGATGAGGCAACGTGCCCTTTAATTCCGATATAGGTTCTACCACCATATCTTACAACATCATCGATGAAATATTCGTTTTCGGTGAACCAAGCACCTTTCCAAACAAAACGTATTCTACCTAATTTAAACTCAGCCATGTGTTAATTATACTCCGTTGTTGTTATTTAGCATTTTTTTAATTTCCATATCCGTTTGAATCATCAATAGCACTTACTGGATCACCTTCATTCAATTCAGTGCTCGCAACACCTCCTGTAAAGAAAGAAAGGGCCAATAAACCTCCATTGAAACCTTTATTCATAAACACAGTCACCGGAAAAGTGATCGTTCCATTGACTGGATCTGCTTCATTGAATATATTGTTAGTTTCAACTCTGATTTGACCCGCTCTAACCCTTGAAACATTCAAATTAGAACCACCACCTGATACTCTTGAATTGATGTAAGTTACAATTGCTTTTTGTGTTGGGACAGCATTGTCCGAATTTGCCGCCATGGTTGGATCTGTAGAAAATTCTCTAATTACAACTTCTGTACCACCCAGTACAACACCACCCAATGCTAATTCAGATAGTCCTTGTAGGTTGAATAAGTCTGCGTTTAGTGTAACAATACCAGTTGCCTGTTCAACTTCAAATAATTCACCAACACGGAAGTTACCATCTTGGTCAGTTGACGTATAGAACACTCTACCACCACCGGCTTCTTTAACTTCTCTAAACGGTTGTGCTTCATATCCTTCTGTGAATCCTGCATTGGTATAAAGTTCTGGATAATTTGTGGTTGTTTGTCCACCTGTTCCAATGTCTAGGAAATCATGCCCTGTTAATCTTACTTGACTGTAATTTTGTCTAATTGTGAATTCTGTTTCATGATCTGGTGACTCTTGTGCTTTCAAACTTGGTGATATTCTTAGTGTAGCATCTAATACCGGTTCAGATCCTGATAGATTATTAATTTGTGTTACTCTGTACACTTGATCATTAATACCGTCGATGAATAATAAATCTCCAGGTCCTGGTTCTCTTGATAAATTACTAACATTGATAACTTTTCCAACTTGATATTGATCTTTAAAACCATCTCCATCCACTGTGGCTGTAACATTTAAGAATCCAGTTCCTCTATTAGTGAAAGTTGGTTGTGTCAAAACTCCATCACCTAGTCTAGGTTGTAAAACAGCGTCTAAAATATTTTTATTATCAGTCAACGTTACTGTAGGTGCAGATGCATATCCACTTCCTGGTTCAAATATTTGTAGTTTAGAAATTCTACCTGCATTTGTGATCACTCTTACCAATGGGCGAGCGCCATATTTTATCGTATTAAGTTGTGATTGCGAACCAGATTCGATTGGAACAAAGTATGCTCCATTGTTTCTTCCTGCTGTAATTCCTTGGAACGTTCCTCCTAAAGGAGCATCTAATTCCAACCAAACCATAGCATCTTGACTGTATGCTGTTTCGCCCGACTGTGTGATTGCAACATAAACTCCTTGACTGTAAGACACATAGTATGGTCCTGAATGCGGAGGTGTTGCACTTTCCTGCCATCTTGTCAATGGAGCAGTGCCAGGACTTACTGCATAACCCGAAACTCCTGCCAATGCTGGATCATCTTGTGCTGGTGTGTTTCCATCACCAAAAATATTTAATATAGTAGACACTGTTGGTTTGCTAATAATTGGAGCCATATATGAATTAAACAGCGAATGTCCTAGTGGATTGTTCGCTAATATTCCTGCTGGTGTACGCATACTGTCTGCCCATTCAGGAGCAAGACTGTCACCTTCCCATAAGTCTGAATAATCAAACATACAGAAGTTTAACAGGTACAAATATTCTTTTACTGCTACTTCAAATGCATCTGGATCAGTTTTCCAATCATCTGGATTTACTTGATAACCTGATGGATCCCAGAACCCGCCATCAAATGCTTCTTCCATTGCCGCGTAAGTTGGTCCTGATGCCCAATCAGCCTGTATCTGTGGATAAATTTTCATATCTGCAGGTAAACCATGCATGTGCAATGTGTGGAATACGTGTTCGATAACTTCTTGTGCATCTAATTCACCATTACCATATCCGTCACCAGTTGAGTTCAAATACCACACCATGTCATTTGCAACGTGTGTATCATACAAGTTGGTTAGGTTCCAAAATATAATGCCTTCGTCTGTTAAAAAGTTTGTAGAATAATCTGCTCCGGCACCTCTTGCCACTCTTTGAAGTGTTGGTAAGCCTGCGTGAATTGTGCCTGCATCACCACTTAAAGTTTGTATAAACTCTCTTTGAAAATTTTCATTGATACCTGTAGCATCTTTATCAGTAAACAGTTCAAACATTCGTGCAACTTTTTCTAACCATGCATCTGGCACAGCATCTTGTCCACCGACATCGCCTGCCGCCATAATTCTTACACCGTTAATAGTGACTTCACGAGCATAAAAATCACTTCCGTCACCTTCTACATCTTTAAGAGCTCCATTATTGTATTCTGGATCAATATTATTTTTGATGCTGGCGTTGGTTGCTGTTGTTACAAAAAATTTGTTAGGAGATGTTGAATCATCCAAAGGTGAATCTTGTACCGCCGCTACAAATTTTCCACCACCATACATTAAATCTGAAACTCTGTATTTGTTAGCACCTATGTTTGTGCTTCGTCTCCATGTGTATCCATCATCAGCACTTTCCCATGTTTCACCTTCTAAATTTGTAAGCAAGAACATGCCATTTCCGCCTGCCGCTTGAGTAAACACCGGTGTTGAACCGTCATATGGTTCTACTTGACTGCTGGTCCATGTAGCACCTTCGTCATTTGATGTGTAAACTACTCCAGTTTCTGAAGCAATTACCACGTGTGTGTCATATGCCGCTACACCTCTGAATACATCAGTTCCTACTTGTCCTGAAATTTCACTCCATGTTGCACCGTCTTGTGAACGTATCACTTTACCGTCACTTGCAACTGCAAAGAACCATTGACTACTTGCGGCTGTGTCAACATATTGTCCTGATGCCGCACCATGTGTGGTCCAATTTGTTCCGTCTGTAGTTCTTCTTACTGTGCCATTTCCTATTACCACAGTTACATTTGAACTGTCAATTTTTCTGTATTCACCAACTGCAAATTCGCCGGAATTTCCAACACTGTTGATTGTAGCAGAATATGGTGGATTACTGAATGTAATTCTTGGTTCAATAACATATTTCGTAGATGCATCCAGCTCAATTTCAATTGGGAAACCTCCTAGCAAGTGTTGCCATCCTGGTAAGTCATCCCATTCTCTTTTTACAGTTGCAACTTTTGAAACTTCATCAAATGTGTCAATGTATGCGTATTGTCCTCTGCCTCTACCTTCTCTGATATAAATTCTTTGTCCTTCGATTTCAGAAGCAGGTCTTGACAATTGAGCCGCTAATTCTATTTCAGTGTTGCTTCCACTCCTTGCTGTGCCATCTATTTGAGTGTAAGTTGCTCCACCAGCCGGTGATGAATCATCTGGACCCACTATTCTAACTTCTTTTACTGAACCATCTCTTGTGTTCTCGTATTTTATTGATGCCGAAGCACCTTCCCCAGAACCTTCAATGGTTATATCTGCTTCAGTGTAATTTTCTCCACCGTGTGTGAAAGCAAAAGCATAAATTTCGTTTTCATCGTTGTAAACCGAGTCCACAACTGCCTGACCGATTCTGTTGTTAATTTTACAAGTGATTGGATCTTCATCAGGTGCAACACCTTCTGCAACTGACCCATAATCACCATAAGAGTTGTTACCGTTGGTTGCTCTTACTTTACCACCGTTGGTAGCAAGATATCCTATGTGATTGTAATATGTAAACACAGATACAAGTTCTGATTTACCTTCACCATTTACCCAAAATCCAATACCTTGGTCTAATATCTGTGTAAAGTCGTTGGCCACAATCGATTTGTTACCACCGTTGTGTAAATCACCGTCCACTTTCATTCCAATACAACCAGTACCAAATGTAGAAACGTTTTGTACATAACAAGATTTGTTTGTTATCCACACAGTTGCATCTGTTGGACCTGTTCCAGGATCCAAACTCACATAAGCACCAGCACTTGGTCTTCTTGTGCCATATTGATTAGTATCTCCTAACGTGCCACGTAATCCTTGCAATGACATGTTACGTATTCCTGATCCATTGTTAACATAAAACATATCTGATGTTTCAAAACCAGGTTTAGGTCTTACATTGGTACTACGTAATTCATCTCCAACTAGTGCTGTGTCTCTTGGAACTCTGATTGGTAATTGTTCTTCAAAGAAACCTGTTCTAATAAAAATAGTTGCTGGTGTTCTTGTTGCAATAGATTCTTGCACATATTCGCATGCATATTTTATTGACTTAAATGGCGCACTTGGAATTAAACCATTGTCTGGTGTGTCTGCTCCTTCAGGAGCCACATAATAAACATTTACAGTTTTTTCAAAATCTCCCCAACTAGGAAATCCATCTGTTGTTACTTTATTAAGTTGTCCCGGAGTACCTAATCCAATTCTTAATCTTGTGGAATCATCGTTTTGAGTTTTAATATCTCCTGAATATTCCAACACGTTGCCTGGACTACCTTGTGCTAACAGCACCCAATAAGGACCAACATTTTCTGATTCGAAATCTAAAGTTGGTTTAGAATCTGATGAACTGGCTGTGTGCTTATCTATACATGCATACAATGTACCTGCTACTGTGACAACATCTCCAGGAAAATATTCTATTACTTCTTCGTCGTCAGTTAATTCTTTCCAAGGACCTTTCCAACGTTTACCTGTTACAAGTAACTGCCATGGAAACGGATCGTCCGATCCTGGATTATACACTGACTCTGTATCAGGACCTAAATTTGCATTATCTCTTACAGCGATGTACAAGTTACCACCTGCTAATACCACATCACCTGTTTTGTATTCTCTGTCAGTTGGTACACCTTCTACCGCATCTTGTCCTACCCACTCTCCTCTGTATGTGTAACCAGGAAATATCAATTCCCAGTTGCCTGTACTGTCTGTTACAGCAGGCTGACTGTTAACATTTGATTGTAATGCTTTATAAGAATAACCACCATAAAGCACAATGTCACCTTGTTGATAGTATTGTGTATCATTCCAAATCGATTCATATTCTAAACCAGGAACATATATTTCAAAATTATTTTCATCAAGATAAAGTCCTGATGCAAAGTGTGTGGTAGTACATTTCCACAATCCTGGAGACCATTTTACAATATCATTTTGTCTGTAATGAGTATATTGAGCATACGCATCTTTGTATGCAATACCTTCCATAATAGTTTCCCATCTTGCTGAATCAACTTCTAGTCCATAAGTTATTAATGCATCTGCTAATCCTGTAACTGTTATAGATTCAATTGCTCCTGTACCAGCGTTAACTGTGTCAATTGTGATAACACAATCATTCACTGCATCAACACCGTTCAATAAAGAACCTACAATAGTGAAAGTGTCTTGTGCAGAGTATCCTGTACCTGCTGTTAAAACTTTTGCATAGTAATCTGCACCTGATCTATAAACTTCAAATGTTGCATCTGATCCACCCAATGGGTTGTCAGTTATATTATTGTTTTCATAAGTGTTTTCTAGATTTGTGTAAATTGAGTCCGGTGTACTGATGTGCGAACCTATTGCTCTATACAATATTCCACCATATCTTACAATATCGTCAATGTAATAGTGTTTGCTGGCTGTCCATTCACCTCTAAAATTATCTGATGGAGCATATGTTGTCCATTTTTCCGCATCAAATTCTAATCCTGCATTTTCTGTCGCACTGGTATGTGATACTAAACATTTGTAAACTGTTGATCCATAAAGAACAGAATCGTCTACATTATAAAGTGTGTCTGGTTTCCATACGCTGGTCCAATTTTCACCTCTTGCGAAATAAACCCATTTCAGTTCGTCACCTAATATTCCATCATCTGCACTTGTATTTGACGTATGTCCTTCAATACATTTGTAAATTACGCCACCCAGTTTTACTAGGTCACCTATTCTGTAGAATGTTGCCGCTTGCCAATCGCCAGTCCAAGACTGACCATCCATCATCTGCACCCATCTAGGTACAGCATTGTTTAAGTCATTGTAAAAATTAGTATCTGATTGGTGAACTTCTATACAAACGTAAACTTTTGCACCAAAACGAATTGTATCATCTTTAACATAATTCGTAGCGGCGTTCCAATCACCTCTGTATCTAAAACGTATTCTATCTAGTTTAAATTCTGCCATACACTTTTATAATAGTATTTATTATTCCTCGTAAGTGTGCGATTCGTTTACTTTTAAAACTAACTCGCCGTTATCGTTAATATAATAGAAAAGATTTCTTCCATCCCATCTAAACTGTTCATACACAAGATTTTCAAACACTTTCTTGTGATCTAAATCTTTGCCTTCAAAAAAGTCTTGTCCTCTGCTGAAATCGTTGTAATTTTGGCTAGGAGCACCTGGTTTATTCAGTATAACACCGTCCTCAAGTTCTAACAGATCAGCCTTCACTAGATATAATGTGCCTTGTTCGGTTCTACGGATACCATAGAAATACCTTGCATTACCAAGCGATTGTTGTAAGTCTTCTATACCTATACCAAATGTTTCAGACATCTAATTCCTAACTTAATACGTTTATAGTATTACCCATGTTGCTGTGAGAAGTACATTGGTAATACAGTGTTGAAGGAGCATTCATAGGCACTGTGAATACTATTGCGCCTGATGATGCACCGTTATTTGTAACTCCTGATGAATATGCAGATCCATTGAAACTTGTTCTAATTTCAAATGGGTGAGACCCACCTGAGCTGTTTACAAAAACATAAGTATGTCCTCTTGAAACATACAATGTAGGATCATTTGTAGAACTTACAAACCCTGGACCTGTAAATGTATAATCACTTGTGCCATTAGCACCCAACGTCCATCTTATTACTGGACCATTTTGTTTCACCCAACCCGAGCCATCATAGTACAACACATCACCTTGTGCTGGAGATGAAATTGTTACATCTGTTAGTGCACCTAAAGTAGAAACACCACCACCTGCGGCATCTTCAAATGTAAAGTTGCCTGCACCGTCTGTGGTTAAAACTTGATTGGCATCACCATCTACAATTCCCAAGTCCTGTAATTCTGTAGGAATACTAGGCTTGTTAGACAGGTTGTTATAATTTAAGAAATAAGTGCTGTCCAATCCATCTAAAGTGTCAGCGTCTGAAGAACCGCCACCTGATGTTGCATCATTGGCAGGAACCCAGTTGGTTCCATTCCATTTTAAAACTTGTCCTGCAACTGGTGGAGTTGTAACTGTGTCCACATCAGACAGAACGTTTACACTACCTGGTGTTTGTGAAAATGATAATGCTGTTCCAACAGAATTTACAGTTACAAAATAATTTGCAAACCCTGTGTAACTTGTTGGTGTATCAGTTAATCCTACAAAAGCACTAGCACCACCGCCACCGCCAACATTTGCGGCAACATCTCCTGGTTCCCAGGTACTTTGACCTTCATTCCAAATTAATGCTTGTCCGTCTTGCGGTGTTTGAGTTGTGACATCGACATCTGCTAATTGACCAATTGATTTATTAACGTCCAACAGTTGAACCCAAGCACCTGCGTGAGCGTAGTAGGAAGCATTCTCACCGTGTACATGAGCAAACATACCGTGGTATGTTGACGCTGATGGTAAATCAGCCAGTGTGTCATATAAAAAAGTTATTTTGTTTGAACCTGTTGCATTGAATAGATTATTACTGATCAATGTTAGTTGGGTACCGTTACCTAATGCTGTGTATAACTCAGCAAAGTTAAGATTTATTTTACTGGCACCTTGTCTTAATGTGTCACCTTGACCGTCATTAGGCAGAATACCATCATTTATAAGTTGTCTTGCCATTTTTCCTACTACTCCTTATCCTCTATCAAATGTTATGTCGCTGTTATCAAATGTGTATGCCTCTTTATCAAAAGTAAACGGTGAATCGATTTGATCAACTGCTTCTGATATATTAGGATAGTTGATCACACCCTCGCCTTTTTTACTGTTAATTCTTACACACAGTTCTCCATCGTCGTTTATAAAATAATCCAAATTGGTATCGTCCCATCTGAATTGTTCGTATCTTAAATTCAAAAACACTTGTTCATGATTAAGATCACGCCCTTCAAAGAAATCATATCCTTGATCAAAGTCTACAAAATCATTTGCCGCTGATCCTGGATTGTTCACTTGAATACTGTCATTTTTAGCCAATTGGTCAACTTTACCAAGGTAAAGCATGCCTTCTTCTGTACGATACAAACCATAGAAGTATCTCTCTTTGATTCCTTCTTTTAGGTATACATTTACACTTTGACCAACACTTTGAGCCATTAACTAATCTCCACAAAACTTGCAACAACATCTAATGAATCATTTATATTTGCTGTGCAATATAATCCATTTTCTTCTGCTACAATTAATTTTTCACCTGCATTCAAAACTCTTAAACTTGAATTTGGTGCAATAAAAACATCTTTAATAATAAATCCTTCCACAGAGGTTGTGTCTTTTAATGTTACACTTGCTCTCACCACTGAGTCAGTCAAATTAGCAAGACTTAAACCAACAAAAGTTGTGTTTGTTCCTGGATCTGCTGTGTATAATTCTACAGGCTGAGTTCCTATATTTTTAATTATTGTGTTTTTAAACGCTGTTGCCATTTTAATTCTTATCCATATGTTAATGCAATTTTAATTGCAATATCTGTTGCATCAAGAATACTAACTGCTCCTGAACTTCCAGCAATTGATCCCCAACTTGATCCATCATACAACTCTACCCTTTGGTCGTTAGTGTTGTATCTGATCATACCTGTTATTCCAGAACTTGGCCTATCAATACTTGTCCCGGTTGGTAGAACAAATCCACCTGCTTGTGACACGTCGATATAACCGTCTCCAGTGGTTCTAAACACTGTTGGAGCATCAGGTACACTATTAGTTATCGTATTTCCTTCAAAAACAAAGTCTTCTACTCTTATAGTGCCTAAACCGTTTGCATTTAATAATAAATCTTGGTCAGTTCCTGTGGTGGATATTGAATTTCCTTGAAGCAATAAATTATCCACTACCAAACTTGACACATCGAATCTGGTTGGATTTACATTTGCAACCAATTGACCACCTGCATAAAATCTTAAGGTATCATCGTTGGCACCTGGAGTTAATTCTGCTGTGATGTATGTGTCGCCATCTAAATCAGATACTCCAACCAATGGAATCCAATTACCGTCATACCCTTCAAAAAATCCTGTGTCTGTATTAAAACGTAACATACCTAGAGTAGGTGTGCCAGGTCTTTCTCCTGTTGTTCCAGATGGAACTCTTATAGCACCTGTGCCATCAACTCTAAATATTCCAGTTGCAGGATTTATTGTGATGTCGTTGTCATTTGAAATTGTATCGCCGTTGAAACTGAAATTTTCTACATTAACATTTCCTGTGCCGTTGGTTCTCAATTCTAAATCAGCATTTGAATCCACTGTTTGAATAACATTTGTATCAATCTTTATGCTGTCTGTTGAAAGTTCTCTAGCAAATATTGTGTTCCATCTTTTTGTTTCTGAACCTAAATTATAAACATTGTCTAATGCAGGTCTTAAATCAGAACCAATTCCTGCTTCGATGTTGATTGAATCTGTTGATTCATCACCAATAGTAACATTTCCACCTATTGTAATATTTCCAGTTACATCTAAGTCTCCTGTTATTGAAACATCATCTAACAGATTTATTTGATCAGAATCACTTTGAATGTTTAAATCACCTGTCAAACTTTCGATAGTGTTACCACTTATTTTTATGTTGCCTGTTTCAACACTCGAACCATTTATAACTGTGATATCCGTACCTGTTGTAAATGTTACTCCGTCATCAACATCTATGTTCAAAGTTGCAGTGGTAAAATCAACCTGTCCTGTTTCTTGATTAACAGTGAATTGTTCTCCTACTCTAAAATCTCCTTTGTGGTCAACTGAAGTGAAAAACACACTGGCATCATTTTGTTTTACAATCTCATTTGATTGAATCACTGTGTTAGCATCGTTGTCTACATTTTTTCCATTTCCAATGTAAGCAAGGTTGTGTGAAATCAAATACATTCTTACACCAACACCATCTCCCCAAATTCCATAGTTTCCATATATTGATGCAGAAGCAATTGATCTTACTTCTGCACCAAAGTCTGCATAATCCACTAAAGAGAATCTTTCTGCTGTTGCTCCGCCTGAGAATCTAATGTCTTGAGGCAAAGTTAATGTTTCGACAAAAGTTGTTTCACCGTTGTCGCCATTAAATTTTAATAATAGAGTTGTGTCTGAACTTCTTGATAATTCTGCTGTAGGTGGAGTAAAGTTTTCATCATATATTGCTCTACCTTTGATAATTCTAAAGTCATCTATATAACCGTCCCAACCATTATTGTTTGAATAATTGTTTCCTACCGTTAATGGTTTAGCGGATGCTAAATTTGTACTCAAATATAAATTTGTGTTATCAACTACACCGTCTTCACCATCGATCATCAACACAGTGTCTGATACATTGACCAAGTTGCCAGGAGTAAAAGTTGCTGTGTATTTTGCTGTTGTGCTAAATCTTATTGAATCCATGAATCCTGAAAATTCTGTGGTTGATCCTGATGACCAAAAAGCACCTATTCTACACGGAGTGGTCTGTCCAAAGTTGTTTGGTAAATTGAAAGTTGAACTTAATACACCGTCTATGAACAATCTTCCAACGCCTGATTGCCTTGTTACTGAAACATGATGCCATGTATTTTGTGTAACTCCTGACACTGTGCCATACACTGTGCCGTTCACATAGAGTTCTAAATCTAAACTGGTTGCTTTAAGATTTAAGAATATTCTATCTTGTGGTTCTGCTGTTCTAAAATCAAATAGAGTTTGATTGGCAGTTGAATTGGTGTTTATCCATGCTTCTAAAGTAAAATCATTTATGCCAAATCCAAAATCTGCTGTGTTTGCCACATCTATGTAATCATCTATTCCATCAAATGCAATAGAGTTTTCACCATATTTCACTGTGGACGAATTAGTTTGTACATCATCATTCAGTGTTAAAGTTTGTGGATTTCTTGTTTGTCCAACATTTACACCGTTTACAAATATTTTTGTGTAACTGTTTTTTCTTGCCACAGCAAAATGGGTCCAAGAATTTGTGTTGAATCCTTGAGTTCCAGTCAACACATATGAGCCATTCAACAACAATCTAGGCACACTGTTTAGAACAGAAATTTGTAGTCCATTATCAGTGCTTTGATTTGCTCTAAAGTCTGCCAATGTGGTTGTTTGTTGAACATTTGATCTACCCCAAAATTCTACAGTAAAGTCGTCAGTGCCAAATCCAAAGTCCACAGTATTCGCAGTGTTGGTTCCGTCACTTGTACCAGTCAGTTTTAAACTGCTTTGTCCAAATTTCTTAATGCTGGTATCTAATTGTGCATCACCGTTTGTGACCATTTGTTTTCCACCACTTTCAGTTGGTAATTCAAAGCCAGTCACTTTTCCGTTAATGGTCAATTTGTTTCCATCCACAGTGTCTATCGTTGCAGTGGCAAGCACAGTCGTACCGTCTGTGTCATAATAAGTTATTGTCTCTCCGGCTGTGATCGTTCCAGTTATACTGTCTACTCTTAAATTTGTCTGTCCTTGTTCTGCAAGTCCCGAGACACCGTCAACAGCATAAATTGATCTGTTAGCAAAATATGTAAACGAATTCAACCATTCAACCCTTACACCATTTGTCAAAGTTACTGCATCAACACCTGGCGTGATCATTGTAACATTTTGAAATAGACATCCTGCTTCTTTACTCCAAGCAGTTGCCATTGCTCCATCAAGATATGCTCCTTTACCTGCATCTCCTGAAGCAAAACCTCTTGGATCGTCTGCTGTTGTCACTGTTCCTTGTGTCAACACTGTTATATTTCTTAAGTATGGCGATCTCGATGTAACTGAGAAGCCACTGCTGTCACCATTTGAATTAAATCTAAATGCGTGTCCAGTATTGCCAACACTGTCATAGTTGAAACCAGTAACTGTTAGGTCTTCTATTGTAATTTCTCCATTTAGAATAAATGCATCTTGTGTTTTTGTTGCTTCTGTTGGCTGAATTGTTACTGCTCTTATTCCGTCACCTCTAATCGACACTCCAACCGGAATCACTAACGGAAATATTTCAGTGTATGTTCCTGGATATATGTGAATATGATCTCCTGAAGTAGCCAAAGAAAGTGCTTTTGTCAACGTTGCAAATGGATCATTTTGGTGTGTTCCTGTTTGTAAATCATCACCGTTGGTTGCTACGTAATATGTTTTTCCAGGACGTGCAGTCAAGTCCAATCCATTCACTGTGATGTTTCCAGTCAATGTAAGGTTATCAACTGTTAAGTTATTTGCATATACTTCATTCCATCTTTTGTTGGATAAACCCAGTGTGTATGTGTCATTGGCATCAGGCACAAGGTTTGAAGCCACATCTGCATTGATTGTGATTGTGTCTGTGTCTTCGTCTCCTATTTGAATGTTTCCATCTGCTCTAATATTTCCTGTTGCGTGTATGTTACCTTCAACTCTTGTGTCACCCCGCACTTCTACAGTTCCAGTTCCGCTTGGTATTATTTCAAAATTCTGATTGGTGTCTGTGGCAGTTATTGTGTTGCCAGCAATTATCAAATCGTCTACTAATAATCTATTGGTGAATACAGCACTGTCAGGCGTGGCTAGATTTAATTGATTTCCTGATGTCGTAATACTGTTTGCAGTGATTGTGACATTGTTTATGTCTGCTTGATTACTTACTTGTAAATCTGTGGATCTTATTGTACCGTTTACGTCTAAAGGAAATTGAGGTTGAGTAGTTTTGACCCCTATTCTTGAGTTGTTTACATCAATGTATAATAAGTCTGTCTCAAATGCAAGGTCTCTTCTTTCCGCTGGTAGCGTACTTCGAACGAGATTTGCTTTTAAGAGCGGACCTGAAATTCGACCAACGGCCATGTTTTCTCTCCTTTAAACGGGCATCTTGTGCCACTAACCCAATTTTCATTCTTTGATGTTTAAAGACTCTTCGCCGGTTAACCACGGTTTGTCCTGTCAGAATATTGGTCATATTCAAACATTAATTGTATTTATGTGTATTTTGGTATTTGATTCTATTGTACTAGAATTATGATAATATTAATTCGTAAATCACGTTCAATTCTTCTGCAAAATCTTCTGTAACAGTGATTTCTTGGGTTCCCACTGAAGCCACCCATTCTGTACCGGTGTAAACTTCAAGTGTGCTGACGTCTTGATTCCACCACAATTCACCCTGTCTAGCGTTCACAGGACGCACTGCTTGGACACCATAAGGCATAATTGCCGCTTTTGTTGTATCAAAGTGAAGATAGGTGTTTCTTACCTGTCCGTTAAAACCAAAATCTAAGTCTGAATTGGTTGAGGTCACATACCAATCGCTTCCTCCTATTTCAAAGTCCGATGTGTCAAACAGCACTCTGCCCGCTCCGTTGGCAACAACTCCACCTTGTCCACCTTGAGAACCCACTGTGATTGAATTACCATCCAATTTAGTCTGATCTTGCGAACTTACAGCAATTGCTTCCAAAGTTCCATCTCCTCTGATTTCGCCTGTCGGTATTCCACCAGCAAAAAATGTATATTGATTACTGGCTGTGCTGATGTAGGTGTTTTTGTCAAAGTCAGTTACACCATTTAGTATTCTTGGTCCTGGTGATGTGGTTACAAAATTGCCGCTGGTTGTGTCAAATCTAAAACCTCTGGTTACTGCTGGATCTTGTGCTGTTGTTCCAACAGGAAGTTCTAATGCACTGTTTGAGTTGATAATGGTAGTGTTTGCGTTGCTATTAACAGCAACATCGCTTGTGCTAGAAATATCCGTTTTAAAATTTAAATCAGCAATTTTTACAAATCCAGTTCCTTGTGCTTGTAAAACTAAATCTTGATTGGTGACGTTGCTTGTAATCACATTGTTGTGCAAAGTAACATCTTCAATCACTGATCGAGTATTAAGTAATTTTTTCCATTGATATGTGTCTGTTCCAAGATTTCCTACACCGTCTCTGCTGGGTAAAAGTGTCTGATCAATATCTGAACTAAAATCTACTGTGTCGCCCACTTCGTTACCAAATGTAATCAAAGAACCTCCTATGGTTACATCATCTTGCACACTAAGATTATTATTCATTTGAACATTGCCAGTAAGATTAATTTGACCACTTGCTGAAGAAACATTTACTTCATTCACAAACGATTGAATAGTATTATTTGTAATTCTAAAATTACCTGTTTCAATTTTCGTTGCATCTATAAATGTTATATTGTTTCTTCCAATAGTTAAACTAGATCCAGAAAGATCAAAATCAGTAACATCAATAGATGTTGTTCCTCTAGAAGCATCTACATAAAAGTTGTCGCCTACTCTAAAATCACTTCCTTGGTCTTGACTGACATAATGAATTTTTGCATTATTGCTTTCTAACACTTCGTCAAACTGATTCACTAAACTAACATCATTTGTAACATCTTTCCCTACACCAATGTAAGCAAAGTTGTGTGAAATCAAATACATGATTACATCGGCACCATCTCCGACAGCACCTTGATTACCATACACACTTGCAGATCCTATGGCACGCACTTCTGCGCCAAATGTTTGTCCTGCGCCTGCTAACCCCAAACTTCCTTGTGTTGCATAAATTGATCTGTTTGCAAAATACGTAAAACAATCAATGTACTCTGCTCTTACACCGTTGGTTAATGTTACAGCATCGACACCTGGAACTATAAATGTCACAGCATTAAACAGCATACTTGCGGAGTAACTGCTGGGATCAACTTCTGATCCATCTAGAAATGCACCTCTACCTGCATCACCGGCATCAAATCCTCTTGGATCATCCTCTGTGATTGTTGAACCTTTGGTGATTACTGTTAGGTTTTGTACATACGGACTTTTGCCAACAATATTGGCATTGGGTGCAAATCTAAAAGCATGTCCTGTGTTATTGATTGCATCATAATAAAAATCTTTTATAGTTAAATCACAGACCAATGAACTGTCATTTAACAAAAAAGCGTCTTTGCTTTGAGTAGCCACTGTGGGTCTAATTGTTACCGATCTGATACCTGCACCTTTTATTGAAGTAAATGGAGGCACTTCCAACGGAAATTCTTCTTCATAATCCCCTGCTAGAATATGTATTTGGTGCGGTCCTGCTGTGCTGGCTTCAATTTCTTGAATTGCTCTTTTCACTGTTGCAAATGCAAAGTTTGGGTGATCACCTGGTGAAGAATCCAAACCATTCGCACTCACATACCACTTGTTAACAATACCTAAATTTACCGCTACGCCATTGAAACTTAAATCTCCTTGAATAGCAACATTATTAAGATCATTCATTGCTCCAGTGTACAAATGTCCCCAACGTTGTGTGTCGCTTCCTAAATTGTATGTCAATGTTTGATCTGGTATAAGATCAGTATCTATCTCACCGCCAATTGAAATTGTGTCTTCATTTGGATTATCACCTGATATCAATATGTTTCCATCAAAAGTTATATCACCTGTTGCATGTATATCGCCATAAGATTTTAAATCTGTAGGAATTCTAAAAATACCTGTGCCAGGTCCTGGCTCTATCACAATGTCATCTGATGAACTGATTGTGCTGTTAGTGAAACTTAAACTGTCTGTGCGTAACTCGTTCATTATGATATCACCGGAAATTGGATTACCTACAACGTCTTTTAATCCAACTGTGATGTCTCCTGTGAGTGCCTGAAAGCCTGTGCTCGTCACTTGGAAGTTGCCCAAGTTTGCTGAATTTGTAGCAATGAAACTTTGATTTGTGCGGACTTTTCCGTCCACAGTAATTTCTTGTGAAGGAGCATCGTCACGTATACCAATTTTACCATTGGTGTGTCCAATGTACAATAGATCAGTTTCAAAGGCTAAATCACTGGTTCTTTGTAAATTAGACTTTAGTAACTGTCCTGAAATTCTACCGACTTCGTGCCCTGCAACGTGTGCCATGTGTCTCCTTTTTGTGTATTTATTGAATTACGAGCTGTACTTTATTTGTCAAAGTTGTGTAACACATTGACTGGTTTTCCAGTTGGTACAGGTGTCCCAAACACCACATAAAATGCAGGCACTTGATTGCTTCCCACTGTGATTGTTTGATCATAAGGTAAGCCGCTTATTGAACTGATTCCTGTGACACTAATGTTGTAACCGCCGCCTGCATTAGGATCGTATGTTACGCTTTCTTCCACTGTGATGTAACTGATTTGACTTGGAAAAGCAGGATCACTGTAACTTAAACTTGTTCCCACATCAACAATGGTGTACGTGCCGTTGTTGTTTTGACTGTTGGCTACTGTGATTTGTTGTCCTGGGTGGTACCCTTTTGTCAAAAAATTTACTTGAGAATTGTTTCTGCCTATGATTGCTCCACTACCGTTGTAATTGCTGTGGAATCCAATCTGTGTGCTTTGATAAAAACAAGGTTGTTGTACCACATCATAGTTTGTGTCAGGAATTTGTAATACATTTTCCACCATGACCAATATTTGTTCTGGTGCGGCTGGATAATAAAAGTCTACATCATTTGCATTAAGTGGACCGAACACTGTGTCCAAGTCATCACCATTTCCTAAATTTTGTTTTGTTACTGTTACTGGTTCTCTAAATCTTGCTTGTTTCCAAGCATTACCGCCACCAGGAACTCCTTCGTAATACTCGAAACTTCTTGTGTCGGTGTTGTATCGTATAGAGCCAACAACCGCAGGATTTGGTCTACTTGCAGTGTCTCCTTTAGGAACAAGAATTGATCCTGTACCTGGAATAATTAACTGTTCATATTGATCAAAGACCACCCCTCTTCCGGCGATTAATCTTCTGTTGGTCGATTGTCTTTTAAGATATCTCATTAAACCTCTAGGTAACTAACTGTTGCAATTATTGAAACAGAATTTACAGATGTGTTTTCAACAACAACTGTGTCTCCTTCTTCCAACATTAATTTTTCTGTGTCTAAAATAAAAGTTTCTGCACCTGGTAAAAGTGCATCGTTGATAATCATGTTGGTGTTAGAATTAAATGTGCTTCCACTAGGAACCACAAACACTCTAAATGTTGCATCGTTGGCTCCGCCTTGATCTTCAATTGCTGTGTTACAAATCAGTATATTTGTCACACCATAAGATTTTCCTGCAGGCACTACACCTACTGCGAACACTGAGCTGTTACTACCTTGTGTTATTACTACATTGTTTATTGCCATTTTTACTCCTTAAAACATGTGACTGAAGACCAAAGCACGTTGTTTGCTGATCAACTCGTCTCTTTTGTTGCTTGTATTTACAAAAAATAAGCCAGAGTCTCCTGCTCCTGGATTTTTTGCATACAGTTTAATACCATCCGGGCTGTTAGCCGGATCTTCTAGTGGATCCAGTAAACTTGGTCTGTTTGAAATTATCATGCTGTCTGACACTTTTACGCTACCCGTTCCCGGTGCTGACAGAATTAAATCTTCATTAGATGCTGTTGTGGTAATTTCATTTTCTTCTATTCTGATTTCATTTAAATTTATTGTGGTGCTGTACACATCAAAATAATTTTTGCTTATGAATGCTGTTAGAATACCATCAATTTTTGTGTCTATTCTACTGTCAACTCCTGTCGAAGAGTTATCAAAAACTCTAACTTCTGAATCTCCATCGGTGATTCTTGGAAAAGCCGCACCAACCACAATGGCATTGATTTCGTCATCCACGTATTTTTTATTTGGTATGTCGTCATCATCTGACAGAAATGTTTCATAGTTTGCTTTAGCAACTCTCAACACACCACTTCCGCCTGGCTCAACTACTACATCAGAATCTGAACTTACACTATGTGTTCTAATTCCGATTAACTCGTCGCCTTTATTTTTGAAAATAAATCCACCTGCTTTTTGTCCTGTGGGTGATGTGTATGAAAATGAGTTTGAAAATAAAAATTGTGGCATAGCAAGACCATCAAAAGATCCTAGTCTTCCATTATAAAATTCTATACCTGCACCCGGAGATTGTACACCACCAGGAGTTGTGTCATTGTTGTTTACTCTGATAATTTTGTCTTCTACTGTGAGCTCTGTTGTGTTTAAGGTAGTTGTGTCTCCTTGCACAATCAAGTCACCTGTGATGGTCACAGCACCACTGTTGACTCCTGTGTTAAGAGTGATGTTGCCACCATCTTGGACTTTAACTGTGTAGTCTCCATCATTTACAACTAAAAATTTGCTCATTTCTAAATCTTGTTATGGGGGTGTTGCCACCCCCAATTAATATTAAAGTGCTGTTAACACCATGATGTTCTGTGTAGAATCATCAGTGATTGTCCATTTGTAACGATTGTTAGAAAAATCTCTACAAGTTCTGTTGTAGATTTTTTTAATTCTAATTGCGTCACCGGCTCCAGCCACATAGCCTAACATAGACATTTCGTTGTTGCCTAAATCTGCTAATGCTTTGTCAACTAAAGTACAAATACCTTCGTTTCCATTGCCTGCCGCCGCGTCGTCAACTTTAAATTTATTTGTTGATCTTTGTTTTAAGATTACGCCAGTTGGACTTGCTGTATTGCCACCAACTTTAACGTTAACTGAAAAGTTACCATCAGCGGTACCGTCTACTACTGCGCCGAAGTATCTTTTGTTTACTGGTCTTCCCATTTGTTTTCTCCTATATTCCCGTTCTAAGGGCTACGAGGTTTGTTCCCCATAAGTCCATACATTTAATGTATGATTCTCGTTTGTAGTGTAGATATTTATCCTTTGCTTAAGGATGTTAATAACTCTATTTTTGACACTTTATTCAGTGTTTTAATGGCTTGTTGTAATACTTTAGCGCCTTTGTCTGCATAGTGCTGTTTGCGAGATTGTCTGTGTTTAATCATGATGTTTTGATATTCATCATACATTTTTTCTGCACTTGCTTCAATGCGTTTGATGTCAGCAACAAAAATTCCGTGCTGTTTTTTCCATGTAGGAATTTTGTTTTGTAAATCTTTGAATTGCTGTAGAAGTTCTTCGTGCATACACTATTTACTGACCATTGCTACTAATTTTCTTGCCCCATATGTAACCATAAAGTCACATTTTGCTCGTTTGAACACTTGATAAGTTTCGTACAGATGTTTATCTGTCGGTAATCCAAGGTATTCGTCACTCACTTGATATACTCCAACGGGCTTGTAGGTTGAAGATTTAATTGTGCTGATCAAATCCAAACTGAGCATGCCTGGCTTCAGCATGAGATAATCAGCACCATCTTTTTCATACTGTGTTGCTGTTGCACCTGCACTCCATCTGTCTTCAACATTCATCTGATACAGTCTTTCTGACGAAGGGGTGCTGTCTGCTAAATCTCTAAAACTGCTGTAAAACACTGATCTAAATTTTAGATAAGATAAAATAGGTAGTTGTGTTTCTATTTTAAGATTTTTTACTGTGTGTTCTTGCATATCACTGGGTGCTAAAATGTCTGCACCTGCCTGTTTTAATGTTCTACCTAATCTAACAAAAAGTTCTTGTGTGGTTTGTGGTTCGTCAATGATGCAACAGTGTCCATCTGTGGTTGTTGAACACATGCAAACATCGACTGCTAGATTAATTTTGTTTCCAAATTTAGATTTAATTTTGTTAACCACTTCACCATTGAATTGCCAATCAGGAGTGTTGGTTTTTTTATTGGGTGTCACAAACAGTAGATATTCTGTGACTCCCGAATCGATGTCTTTTTGAATTCTTTCATTGATGTTATTGATTGGATGACTGGCATTCTCAGTTCCCAGTTTACCCGCTACAAATTGATCAGTTTGATTTACAAATATCGGCTGTATAAAGTCCATGTGCTTATTATATATTATTTTTGGTACCTAGTCAAGTCTGATTGTTCAGCCACAAAAAAAGGCGACCGAAGCCGCCTTTTTTGTATTCTTTTCTAGTCTATTAACTGAATGATACAGCCGCTGACATATTAACTTTACCTAAGTAGTCTGCCGCATTTCCTAGTGATGATGCTGTGTTGTTTAACTCAACATAACCATATCTAGTCATGAAACTTACTACTGGTTCAAAAGTTGATGGATCAAGCACTACACCTGAAGACATCAATGGAATGTATGGGCAGTAGAACGCCGCCGCATCTGATTCAGATGCACCTTTGTAACCTACCAACACATCAGTTGTGTCTGAAGCGTATGTATCAACGTACACTTTCATAGCACCGTTTAACGTACCAACCATTTTGTTGTTAGTTGGAGCCGCAAACGCACCTTCAGTTGTTCTTGCAAACGCTGAAGTTGTTGCTGATTGAAGTACAGTCAATGCTAATGGTGATACCACTGCAAAGTTACCTGCGCCTCTTCTTGTACGCTGAGCGATTTTATTCGCTACTCTGTTGATCAATACAGCCATAGCCGCATGCTCGTCACCTACGAATGTCGCAGTTCCTGAAACAGCAGATTGGTCATATGTTTCTTCTGTAGCCGCTAAAGATCTCAATGAACCAAGTACTTCTTGATCGATTTCAGCAGTAATTTCTTGGGCTAATGCCGCCATTACTTCTGCTTCGATGTCAATACCTTGTTGTGCTTGAGCATCTTGAGCTGACTCAAAAGTCCATCTTGCTGATAACTTACGAGTTTTTGCTTCAACTGTTTGTTTCAAGATTTGGATTGATAATCTGTTACCAGCAGATCCTTCAAGTGCCGCTGTTGCGCCACCTTTTGCCGGATCAGCATCGTTTCCAGAATATGCTTCTGCAATCTTGAATGGTGATAGAGCCTCTTCACCAGCGGCAACGTTTGTCGCACCGTTAGTTGTAGAGTCTGCATATCTTACTCTTAGTGTGTGGATTTGTCCAACTGGGCCAGTCATCGGTTGTACACCAACCAATTCGTTAGCAATTACAGTAGGCATAACCCTTCTGATCACTGGTAAAATCACTCTGTTTAAAGTTGCAACGTTACCGGCACTTGTAGCACCTGCAGTTGCTGACTCATTCAAATACGCTCTTGTATTCTCTAAAGTCACTTCCATCACAGACTTCTGATTACCAGAAAGACCTTCTAGTAACGCTGTCTTTGTATCTGACCAGCGAGCTTCTGTTAGTTCTGACATTTTTATATCTCCTTAATGTTTTTATATACCTGCAAGTCTTTTAATATCAACAACATTGTTGTTGAAGTTACTTGCAGATGTACTAACTGTTTCTTGTTTATCGCCTGTTATTTCTGTGCCTTCATTTATCGCCTTTTTCTTCGCTGGAGTATTACCGTTAATTACAGTAGGCATATATTTGTCAAATTGCTTTTGCAATTTTCCAGTGTCCACGCTCTCCAATAGATTTGTCATTATATCTTTTTGTTCAGTATTCAATGGTTTAATTAAATCATTGATAACTTTTTCTCTCTCTGCTGATTCCTTCAAAGTTTCGATTTCAGCCTGTTTGGCTTCAGCGATCTTTTGTGACTCTTCAGCATTCTTCTTCGCATCTTCTGCCTGTTGTTTTGCTATATTCACAACTTTCAAAAGTTTGGCTGTTTCGCTCTTCTCATTCAAGAAACTTTGTGAGTATTCTTGCTGATAAGATTCAAACAGTCTGCGACCAAAGTCGTTCTTGCGAGCCGCTTCAATGTCTTCTTTCAATTGAGAAATTTCTTTTTTCAAAGTTTTCTCAACCAATGAAGTCACTGCATCTGCACTTTTTGTGATGAATTTTGATCTCATCTTTTCAAAATGTGCTTTCGCTTCTCTAATAAGACGTACTTTCGTCTCTGCAACGTCTTGTTTGTCTTCGTTAAACTCTGCTATTTCTTTAGATAGAGCATCAACTACAAATTCTTCAAGTTTGACAAAATTTTCTGCCATAACTTTCTGGTCTGCATGTAACTCGCTGATTTCAGATTTTAATCTCTCGAACACAAAGCCTTTAAACTTATCTGAATCTTCTTTCATCTTCACAGCATACTTGGCTTTTTGCTCAGCCAACTGTTTACGATCTTCAGCAAATTCAGAAATTTCTGCTTGTAACTTTTCATTAACCATAGCATCAATGGCTTCAACCATTTGTGCTTTGTCATGTTCATACTTTTTCGCAAATTCTTCACGAAGTTCTGAAGTTACATTCAGTTTGTTTTCAGCCACTCTGTCGTTCCAAGCGGTCTCAATCTCTGCTCTGATCTCTTCCGAAATTGCATTATTCTCGAAGAGTGATTTCAGTGCATCTAACATTAGTTTTCTCCTACTATTTGAGTCCGTTGATTATGTTGACCAACGCCTCTTTTAGATATTTTTGTGCCTTTGTGTCCCTTGCTATTTCTAACGCCTTATATCCACCTTTTGAATTCATAATTTGTTCGTAGATTGGAGTTGGATAGGCTCCTGGTGCACTTGGTTGTGCCACAACATCCACTGTGATAATTTCAAAATCTGATACTTCACCGGATCCGTCTTCTTTAACGTTACCAGAACCCCTTGATGAAACTCCTAGTTTAACTCCGCTTTCCAGCATTGTTTTAACCAGTTGTCCCATCGGGGTTGGTAATATTTTTAATTTGCCGTATCCGTTTGGACCATCCATCCACATTTCACTAATCATGTGGCTAACTCTGTCCAAGTTTATATTAAGACCTTCCGGATGATCAACTTCGCCTAACACTGAGTATCCACCAGTTATTTGGTCGTTAAGTGTGCTGACAGCCCTACCGATCTCATTAACGGGGTACACTCTTTGGTTAGCGTTTTTCACACCACCTTGAATGCAAATACCCTTCATGTAAAGGGATTTTCCGTTCTTTTCATCTTTGGACTCAACGACTATTTGTGCTTGGTCGAAGGTCAGCGTCTCACGTAATGATAACATCCACTATGTCCTAACTTTATTAACTGCCAATTGTTGACTTCGCAGAAGCATCATCTTCTGGTTTAGTCTTGGCCTTTGGCGCCGCAGACAATTTAGCCTTTGCACCTGGTTTATTAACATTGCCTGCATCTTCTTCTTTAGGTGCAGGTGCTTTTCCGCCAGTTTCTTCGCCACCTTGTGCGATGTTACCGGCTTTGCCGCCCATGTCATTTTTGCCAGCAACTGGAGATTTTGTTGAGTTGTCTGAACCATCAGTGTTTGATGCACTAACTTTGTTCACATACTCTCTAATTTCTTCTGTTGCAGACTTTGGTGCTTTAGACTCAACTGCTTGTTGGTCACCAAGTTCAGGAGCAACTTCTACAGTTTCTCCCTCTGCCGATTGATCAGCAAACGCTTCATCTTCTTTCTCTTCTTCAGAGTCATCAGATTCTTCGTCGCCTTCTTCCTTGTCAGACATCATCTTTTCGAATTCTGCCTTAAGGTCATCAATAGCATCTTCTAAATCAACAACTCTGTCTTCGATTTCTTCTTCACCGTTTTCAGAGTCATCTTCTTCGCCTTTGTCCGCTTCGATGTCACCGATCATGTCGTCTGTAGCATCTCCGCCCATTTCTTGCGAAATTTCTTGTTCAGCAGGAATTTCAAAAGTTTCTTCTGCTTTTTCTTCTGCTTCGTCAGTAGTTTCTTCAACTTTGTCTTCTGCTTTTTCAGAAGCGTCTGTTTTTTCTTCTACAGCGTCTTCTTCTTTTTCAGAAGCATCAGTTTTTTCTTCTACAGCGTCCTCTTCTTTTTCAGAAGCATCTGCTTTTTCTTCTACTGATTCATCTTCTTTTTTATCTTCTTTGGCTTTTTCGTCAACTTTAACGTCTTCTAAGTCGCCTTCAAGAAGATTTTCATAAATCTGTCTAGATTTTTCTACAACAATATCGTGGAATAAGTCTTCAGCCGCTTGTTTGTCATCGGCCACGAGTTTTTCCAACATTGCTTCGAACTTATTTTTTTGTTCTGACATTTGTTTTCTCCCGTATGTTAAGATTGTAGTTCTGTCAAATATTATTTAGTTTTAATTAGTCAAAACGGTAGGTAATAGGCCCAAAACGGCCCGTTTCGTTACAGGTTGTGTGTGTTCTTGAACTCGGAAACAGTAATCTCACTGTAATTCGCGTATTTTTGTAAATCTTGCGCCTTGAACGTCGATTTACTATCTCCGACTACTCGTATATATCTCTTTAAAGAATTTTTTTGTAGTACAATACAACTCTGACGCATCCAGTTTCCGTGGTATGTGGCAACATCTGAGGTCTTTTTGTAGTTGGGTGTGTTTCCAAACAGGTTGTTCAACTTGCCATCCTTGGTGCCAACATAGTCAAAGCCCAGGATATATATGGTTTGGTGGGCATGTTTGGAGGCTAGATGCAGTGCTGTTGGTCCAGAAGACCAACCCAGTGGTGGTGAAAAGTAGTTTAGATTTTTAAATTTCTTGAATGCTCTGTTTTCGTTGGTCCACACAGGCACTTTGTGTTGGTAGTTGTGACCACAGATTTCATAAATCATTTTGGCATCCACAGCCACCAAGTAATCTGGATCAAACGATCTATACACCGCATTACAGGCATATATTTTGCCGTAGTCTTTTAATGGTTCTAGTGGAATGTCTCGTCTACTGGTGCCGTTGCCCAGAACAAACGCTGTGGACATTATTACATCTCTGCTTGATTATTCACAGAGTACATCTGTCTAACAAATTCTAATTCTTTTTCTTGTTCTTCTTGATGGAATTCGCCTGCTTTGCGAGCTCTGTTGATTTGCTTAAGAGTTAATCTTGTTTTGCGTGTGTCATCTTTTGACACAATAGACTGATCATATTCTGAAGAATAACCTTTGTTGTCGCCATTCTCCATTGTGTTTTTGTCAAAGTAAAAAAGTTCTCTTAAAATCATGATAATATTTATGTAGTAGGTGGTGTTTCTCCTCCACCGCCTGTTTGACCTGGAGTAGGAGTTGATGTACCCACGGGAGATTGGTCTCCTGTTGGAGTTTCTTCTGTGTCTGCTTCTTGATCAACTGCACCTAGGTCAGCATCAATGTTGGCTCCGCTGATTCCTGCACTTCTCAATTCACCTGTGCTTTCAGTTGGTCTGGCGCCTAGTGTTTCATCGTTTTCTTCTCTCCACAATCTTTCGTTTTCTGCCATCTCTTCTGCTGACAATCCTAAGAATCTTGAAAGAGCATAACGTTTGCTAATTTCAGGCACAGCACTTAATTGTGTAAATGTTCCAATTCTCTGGTTGTCAAGTTCTGCTTGTCTGTATGAAGCAAAGTTCATAGGTTGTTGCAGTTGCAAATCAAACATAGACGTGTCTATGTTGATGCCTTTCTCTAACAAGTATCTTTTGAACTCAGTGTTAAACTCATCCACAATTAAATTTTGCAGTCTTTCACAGTATTTGTTAAATCTCAATTCTTGAATGTATGCTGTACCAACTCTACCATCATTGTATTGACTGTTTGAATCATCTGCACCTGTTGGCAAATAACTGCTTGGTATTCTTAAACCTCTAAACAGTTTGTTTGTAAAGAATTTAAGGTCATCAATCTCGCCTAAGTTTGTGCCACCAGGTAATGTTTCAACTTTAGAACCCCTACCTTCTGCTGTTTGTGGGAAAAAGTAATCTTCATTGGTTGATAATGGATTATATGCTGAATCAATTACACTTGTTCCGCCACCTGTTGCTGAAGGAATACGTCTTTGGTGTATTTCTGTTTTAACTCTTTCAACAAATTGCATAGCCAAGTGACTGGGCATGTTACCTACGTCAATGTAGAACACACGTCTTTCTGGTGCTCTCTGTGTTCTGTATATAATAATAGCATCTTCCAGTAATTCTTTTTGTTTGAAAACTTTAAACACTGCTTCCAACAATGAATTTCCAAATGGAAAATTGTTGTCCAGTCCTTCAGATAAACTTAAATGCACAACATGTTCTGAATCCACTGCAATTTCTTTCATTCCTGTGGAAAATCTTGAACCTGATGATGTTGCGTAGTCATGACCACTTGCACCTACATAACCTCTTGCTCCGCCAGTTAAGTATCCTGATCCACCGCCAGTAACATTACCGTTTGTTTGATATGGCGTTGTTGCAACCATGCTTTTAAAATTAAAATTTATATCTTTGATGATGTATTGCTCTGGAGTTTTTCCTGTGCTTTCATTCACAATAATTTTTGTAACTTTTGCAGGATCAACATGGAACCATTTTTTAGTTTCCGGATCTCTGATAAAAAATGCATCGCCGTATTTGAAAATGTTACGCAGGATCTTAAACATTCTTTTGTTAAAGTCGTTTAATTTTGTCCACTGTTGTAGATATTGTTTTAAAATCTGTACTTCTGAATTGGTTGCTTTCTGTTTGAAATGCATCTTGAATGATGTATTGTTGTTTGGATTTTGTTGTGTACAAAATTCTGCTAGGATATCCAAAGCCGCATTTACTTCGGAGTCAAGATCCATTGTGTTGTACTGTCCGTATCTTTCGATTCTGTTTGGTGAACCTGTGTAAACGTCAGGAAGATATGATGAATAGTTTGTTTTTGCCGGACCTGCTGTTCCAGATGATGTTGATCCCATTGGCGATGATGCACCTGTAACATCACTGCTTGTTGGAACCTGTGTAAAATATCTTTTCCAGCTCATTCTAAATCCTATGTGTTGTACACGTTATTATTGGCAGTTTTTCTTGAAATCTGTTTGTTACTGTTGCTCACGTCTTCCATTACCAACTTAATTTCTTTAAGCAAAGTACTTATCGAATCCAACTTGTCTGTGCTGTTTCTTCCGGTTGTTGTAATTGCTCCACTCATACTCGAATTAACTTCTTTAAATGCATCTGCTAGTGCTTCTAACTTTGTAGTATACACGGAAAGTTTGTCTTTGTCAATATCATCCAACACATCTGATATAGTTTTGGCATAAATTTTTAATCCTGACACACTTCTGGTAAGATCCACTGGATTGGTCACGCCGGAAACCAGTGTTGCTATCAATTTCTGGCTGGCATCTGCCACACTGGATAAATTTTCTGCGTTCACATTGTTGAAAGTTTGTAATCCTTTTCCAATTGCCGCAATACCTAAACCTGCACCAGCACCTGATAAGCCTAACAAAGCACCAATACCTAAACCAGCAAACACACCCCCTTTAGCCGCCGCTGGTCCTACAGCACCTAGCAGTTTGGCTCCGCCTGCCACACGCCTGGCACCGCCGCCACCTAAACTTGGCATCATCCTGCCAAACATTCTTGTTAAACCTGAAAAAGCCAGACCCAGACCTTTGGTTAATGCAATGGTGCTACCGATCACAATACCGAATGCTGTGAGACCTCCCACAACTCCTAAAAATCCATTTTGTGATTGTGTTAAAAAACCGATGACACTAGATAGGCCTCTTGCCATATTGCCTAGTAGTTTTGCCAAAGGTTCAAGAGGAATCAATAGTCCTTGAATAAAAAAGTTTTGAATATCTTTTAAAGAATTTTTAAAGGAAACAATTTGATTACTAGAGTCTGTCATTGCTGATGCTTGATCACGTTCTGCATTGTTTCTTTGTTTTCCAAATTCTGTGAATCTAAATAATTCAAGATTAGCCGCCAGTGTATTTTCTCCCATTGCAGAAAGCAGAGCACCTGTTCTTTGCACACCTGCACCCATGCTTTGTGATCTCATTGCCGTCTGTCTAATAATAGATTCAAATTCTGAAACACTGCCTTGACCCATTTGAACTCTTTTCGCAAATCCTGCCAATTGAGGATTAAGCCTCACAAGACTCTGTGCCATGTCTGACAGAGGAATGCCTCCTGTGCCTATTAATTCTTTAATAGCATCTTGTGTGGTTGAAGGTAACCCTTGCATACTTCCCAAAATTGCCTGAATACCTGGCACAGCAGAACTTTCTAAAGATTGTATGATGCCTTGAATACGTTTGTCCATCATGTCTTGTTTGATAGCATCGGCGATTTGTTTTCTTTGCTTACCTGTTATCGAAGACAACAAATCCAATTCTAATGAAAATGCTTTTGCACCGTTGACCAATTGTCTGTTACTCATGAACTGAGATTTACCAACAGCAGTTTGAATTTCTATGTAGTCTGTCAACAGTCCTGTGGTTTCTTCAAATGTCATACCTAAGCCAGCCGCTTGTCCACTGAATTCATTTTGAAAAAGTTTACTGATGCTGGCAAATCTTTCTGTTCCGCCTCTTACACTTCCTGACAACAATGCCAAAGAATCTGCACTGGTTGCCACAGCATCAGAAAATGCATCCAAAGTTAATCCGGCCTGAAGTGCTAATTCTCTTGTGGTGAATAAACCATCACTGAATTGAATTCCTACCTCTGACATCTGTTTAAAATTGTCCACCTGTTTGTCTATCATCAGTGCCAACAACTTGAATGATTGTGTTAATGCTTTGGCATAAAGATTGCCTGTCACGTTTGCCGCATCGTCCAACACATTGGCAAAATCTCCAACACCTGCTTTTAATCCTATTACCTGATCAGCCAAACCCTTCATACCCACTCCAGCCACAAACACACTTCTATGGTGTTTTCGCATGGCATCTGACATGGCGGTTATTTTTTGAGTTGCGTCTTTTTCGGATTTATTAATGGCTCTTAAAGTTTTGGCAAATGTTTCTGTTTCTTCTCGCGCCTTTCTCTGTGGGCTTTTGCCACCACCACCGCCACCGCCTGATGATCCTGTGAGTGCTTTTTCCAGTCTCAACAGAGTGGCTTCTGAGGCTGGTCCTCTACCAGAACTGCCGCCTTCGCCTAAATTCTTAAAAAATTCCAGTAATTCCTGATTGTCAGCCATAATTATGTACGCATATAATTCGTAGAATAAATATTAGTATATTATTTGATACACTCCTTTAATGAGTGTATTTATAGGAGAAAAAATGTCGAACTCAACACAAGGTCAAAATACTGGTAACCCTTTACAGAAGTATTTTAGACAACCAAAATTACACATACGTTTGCCCAGTCAAGGCAAGTACTACCCGCCTGGATCAATTGATCTTCCAGAAAACGGTGAAGTGGCTGTGTTTCCATTAACAGCCAAAGACGAATTACTATTGAAAACTCCTGATTCATTGATGAACGGCACAGCCACAGCAGACGTGATTTCCAGTTGTGTTCCAGCCATCAAACAGCCTTGGTTCATGCCCAGTCTGGACGTGGATGCCATATTGATTGCAATCAGAATTGCCACATATGGTGACAACATGACCATGACAGTCAAAGTGCCCAACACTGGTGAAGAAAAAGATTTTGAAATTGATCTTAACGGAGTGATGGAAAACATCATGTCAGCACAGTATGAAGAACTAATCACAATGGATCAAATGAAAATTACTTTGAGACCGTTGAGCTACACAGAGTTCACCAGAGATGCCATTCGCAGTTTTGAGGAACAAAGAGTGTACAACATCATCAATGATGAAACTGTGCCATCAGAAGAAAAAATGGAAAGATTCAGACAGTCATTCAACAAGTTGACAGATTTGACCATCAGCACAGTGGCAAAAAGCATTGTGAAGATTGAAGTGGATGGCAACACAGTGACAGAACCAAAACATATTCTTGAATTCATGCAGAACACCAGCAAAGAATTCTACTCCACCATACTGGATCACATATCCGAACAGCGTGACAAATTCGCTGTGAAACCATTTGTGGCAACCACTACCAAAGAACAGCAGGAGCAAGGTGCACCGGAAACTTTCGAAGTTCCCATCACTTTCGACCAATCAAATTTTTTCGTATAAGGATACTCACCATGTCCGTGCCCGAAGTGCGAGGCGAAATCAAAAAAATGGAAGACGAAAAGAAGTCTTTCAGATTTGAACTGCTCAAGATGTGTTGGTACATGAGAGGTGGAGTCACACTGGGAGAAGCATACATGAGCACATTTGAAGAACGCGAGATGATCAGCAACCTGGTCAAAGAAAATCTAGACACTGCTAAAAAAACAGGACAACCTTTCTTTTAACACACAATTGGGCCCAAATTCACTGTGTACCACGTATATATAAAGTGTGCATCAAACCTGCACACACGGTGCCTACAACCAAATATGCTGTTTTTTCCAATCTTCAACTGATAATTAAATAATCTACATGATAGTGTACACACAAATCACTGATCCTGGACCTGTGGAAGAAGGTGCTAGGTGGTTGCCTTGTTTGCAATCACATCACATACCACACGAGTCAGCACCAGAAGGTCCACTGCTGTTCACACACATTGAAGCTCTCAACAATTATCAACACAGTGTTGAGCCTCATCTAGCAGAACATGTTTACACTGTGGGCAATAAATCATGGGAAAAATTAAACAGCAGAGGATTCAAACAGATACACTGGTTCGAAAGTGCCAAAGACATTCCCATTGTGAGCAAGGACTTGGCGCCACTCACTTGGTTACGTGGCGACAGCCACGCCAGAGATTTTTCAAATTATGATGGAGTCACCACCATTCAGACCTATCAGACTGAACTGCACATTCCCAACTGCAATGAGTTGGCACAACTGAATCCTGCACACCTGTATGTGTATTCCAAAAAAGTGTTGCAACATCTAGAATCAATCAAAACATGGGAAGAAACCATTCTGCACTACACACCATCCTGCGAACCCAAACACAAACTGTGGAATCGAACGGAAGAATTTAATCCTGCTGTGAGTTAGTGGATGAACTGCGTTCATCCGAATTAAGACTGGCGTCTTAATTCTTTTCAATCAAGTAGTTACGAAGTAATCGTGCATCATGCAGACAGTTGAGCCATACTTCTCCCGCGAGGGAAAAGCATGTAGTGCCTCATGCGAGACTAGCCTACCATTTTACGAGAGGAGATTTTGTGCGGAAGCGGTGACCCGCCAACTCCCTACTCCAGACTTCATTAGTCACGGGAAACTGCAACACCCTTCGTAAACAAAGTGTTGAGTTGTGATGTTGTATCTTTTTCACAGAGCATCTTCTTTTGTGCCTTCAGTTAGCACTTGCCTTGCAACGCAGGATTCACCATTGTGTTTCAAACGCACTTCCTGGATCCACGATCAGTTGTGTTGCTATATGGCCTTTTTGTACAGTTTAAGTTGTTCTTTAAGGATTCTTGAACCACCAACTCTAACATTGATGATACCATTGTAATAATCGTCGGATTCTAATACTCGCCTTTCGAATTGTTCTCGAGCCTCGAGATAACTCATTACGCCTCTTGTGTTGCAAATGTACAAAATTTCTCTTGTAAACTTGTCTTCGCCTAGTTCTGCCACGTCAGCCAGTAGATGGTCTGATGATCCCCAATAGTCTCGCCAGTCCGATTCCACCTTGCTTCTACGTTTGTTTATCCTGCCCTTGAGAGGTGGACGTGTCTTCTTGAACTTTGCCAGTTTTTTGCCCACATACTGTCGACCGTTGGTTGTGTTTGTGATCAAATACACAAATCCTTCGCAGTCTTCTGGCAGTGAGTCTATGGGTTTACCCTGATAAGTCCATGGCATATTGATAGTTACCAGTGATTGTGTCAGTCAGGTCAAAAATTGGCTTCCGCTAAAAAAAATTTTGCGTAGCATCGCTTCGCTCTAAAAAAATTTGGGCGAGGCTCCGCCTACGGACTTCACGATCTCTTATTTTTGGCTTCGTTGAAATCCGCCATGATCTCTGCTCTGCGTTTGATTGCGAGTCTTCTGATCAGACTGAGAAATTTTCTTGCTGTGATTTTGGTTCTGTAGGATTTTCTTTTTTCAAATTGTTCATTTGCTTTGTGATATTCCATGTAGGCTTTGTACAGTTTGTCGTGTGTGTCATCCATGTGCGTCCATAACGTCCACATCGTTTGCATATGATGTAAAACCGTTCTCCTTGATAACTCTCAACACTCTGTTCACTCTGCCCATCAATTCGTCTCTGTGACTGATTAGGAATATGTTTTTGCCTCTTTCTCTGCTCATTTTCTTTAGAATAGCCAAACTGCTTTCAACACCTGCTGTGTCCATACCGCTATCTATCAACTCATCAATGAACAACAAGTTTATGTTTTGATACAAACTTTCCCACACATCTCTAAATGCAAAACTTAATCCCAATATCAATCTGTTTCTTTCACCTCTGCTCAAGTTGTCAAAATCTAGTTCTTGACCTAGTTGTGTGATTTCAACACTGAGATCATTCTTAAATGTAACAAGATGAGGCAAGCCCAACTGATCCAAGTAATTTGTTAGTCTGTTGTTCAAAAATAATAAATTTTGATCGATAATTTTTTTTCTTATGAAAGAGTCTTTGTTTGTTAATAGTTTTAATAAAAATTCTTGATGTTCTTTGTATTTTTGCATATCATTCATAATAGACCAATCAACTTCTTGTACTGCCTGATTCTCCAAGTCCACAATCTGATCTTGATATGGATTGCTTTCCTCTTTTTTATTTTTTACAGCAGTTTGCAGTGTGGTCAAGTGTTGTTTGTGTTCATATGCCTGTTGTACTGTGTCGTAAAAAGTATTAGGTTTGTGATCGGGCTCTCCTAATTCTTTCAATTCTTTTTCTACAAAACTGATTTTTTCTGCTAGATCCATCACGTAACTGTTTGCATCTCCAAATTGTTCCTCAAGATCTCTTTGCATTTTTTCCACTTTATCGTGTGGTAAATCCTGTTCACAAGCGTAGCACTTGGCATCATCATGTAAACTGTCTAGATCATTGCCTAATTTTTTAACCTGTTTGTCTGCTTGTATGATAGATGCTTCGTAATTACTCTTATCTTTCAACAGTTGATTGATTGCATCATTAACTTTTGTCCAAGACTCTAATTTTTTATGTGCTTCTAATTCAGATTCAATGTCGACATCTACTAATTCTGTGATTGTGCGTTCAAGTTTGCGTATGTCCTCGTTCTTTTGTGAATCCCACGCACTTGACTTGCTGTGTAAAGACTGTATTGTTTCTTGCACTTTTTCGTTGGCTATTTTTACACCTTCTATTCTTGCGTTTTCAAGTGCTATGTCCTCTTTGGACTTCTTAACTTTTTGTTTAAGAATATCTGCTTTTTCCGACAACAGTGTGATTCCTAACAGTTGTTCGATGATCTGTTGCTGTTCAGTGTGATGCAAACTGAGAAACGGTTGTGTGTAGGTGTTTAGTGCCACAATGTGTTTGAACATCTGCGGAGTCATACCAATCATTTTGTTCAATTCTTCTTGTGTTTTTCTTGAATCACCTTGACTGATGTCAGCCAGTTCTTGTTCTTGATCGTCAACAAACCATTTCATCACTCCTGGTTTTCTTCCACGTTCTATTCTGTAGTCTGTGCCATTTTGTTCAAACGTCAATGTGACCAACATGTTTTTGCCGTTGGTTTTGTTTACAAGATTGTCACGTCTAATCTTGGTTAATGCTTCACCATACAGTGCGTAAGATAGTGCATTCACCATTGTGGTTTTACCTGTTCCGTTACGAGAACCTGCATCATTTCCACCTTGATCCATGTTTTCACCAAGCACAAGAGTCAAATGTTTTTGATCAAAATTTAAACCCTGTGTTTGATTACCCACACTCATGAAGTTCTTTACTGTAAGTTCTTTTAATCTCAACCTAAATCTCCATATATCTCCATCAATGTCTTTTTGTCGTAGTTTTCAGACTCTATGGAATCCAATTCTTTTGCAACAATTTCATCTACACTTTCAAATGTTGTTAAATCTAAATCGCTGTTTATTTCTTCATCTTTTTTGCTTGGAATCAGTGTAATTTCTCTACAATCATAATCTTTCATAAAAGTTTCTTTTATAAAACTGGCTTCTTCATACGATATGTCTATGTCCAGTGTCACTCTAAGATGCATCTTGGGTTTCATAATCTCTTTTGTTTTGTCCAACAACACACTTAATTTTGTATTTCTATACTTGGGACAGTTATGCCAGTTTAAATATCTTGGTTCTTTGTCCCATTCTAATATCATCATGCCACGTTCATCGTCATCTACATCTGCATAGTTGTGAGGAAATGCATTACCCAGATAGTGAATATTATTTTTTACCTGTCTTTTATGAAAGTGTCCTGAGAAAACATATTCTTGTGCTTTAAAGTCGGAACCTTGCAGTTCACCTGTGTCAGGCATTTCCACCATTGCATTCATAAAAAAGTTGGGCAATTCAAAATGACCAAACATGTATTTGCATTTCATTTTGCCAATTTTACGCCATTCATCACCCACTAACCAAGGCACCATTACAACACCTTCTATTTCTGTGATTTCAGTCACCATGGTAATGCCTGGAATAAATCTGCCAAATTCTACTGATTGAATATCTCTACTGTCCTTGTAATACAAATCATGATTGCCTGGAAAGAAATAAAATTTATCAAATGCTTTTCCTAATTTTTCTAAACATCTGATTGAAGCATCCATTGTGGTTATGTTCACACTGTTTCTGTTGTGATGCCAATCGCCACAAAACATTCCTATCTCACAGCCTTCCTTTTTGGCTTGTTCTATGTACCAGTCTACAAATTCTTCACAATCATCGTTGTGTAATTTACTATTGGATTTTAGTCCGAAGTGTATGTCAGTAAAAACCGCTAATTTTTTAAACAAATCTATCTCCTATCTCTTTAGTTTAAAGTCTAAAACTTAAATTGTCAAGACTACTTTTTGGATTTACTTTTTTTGGTTTTACTTGGTGCAGGAGTTTTACTGGTAATTGTTTGTGCTTGACGTGTAAGACTCGGCATCATGTTGTTGAGTTCTAATATATCATCTCTAATATTTTGATTTCTTTTTTCGATATTGATAATTCTCACAAATGAATTGGTCACTGCCGCTGTGTAGTAAGCAAACGGATTGTTTGATTTGGATTCATCAAACTGTAAACCAATCTGCGCCAATTGAAGTATGGCTTGTCCTTGCATTTCGTCGTTGTAGGTGTAACCTCTCACGTTACCTCTTGTGCCATAACGTTCACACAGTTTCATCCACATTTTTGCCAGTTCATTGGTGGCTTTGCCTTTTTCCTTGTTAAAGTATCCGTTTTCCATTCCACCTTCCCAGTGACTTTTACCCACACAAATTAAATTGTCCTTTTCGTCGAACTTCCAATGTTGAAAAGGGGTAAAGTTCACTTTGATTTTGCCATCTGCTACTGTTTTTGGATTCTTTTTTCTGCCAGGCTCGTCTGGAACATGCTCATAGGTGTATATTCTGAAAACTAAATCTTCTTTGGGCACATTGGTGTATTTGACTTCACACTGACTCAAACGTATTTTTGGATTGGTCTTTTTGGCAGTTTCATATGCTTTCTGAGACAATCTCTTGGCTCTTGCTCGCTTGGCTTCTGCTATTGTGCGTAGATTTATTCTATCTATATCGGTTAATATTACGTCGTATTGATGATACGCATCATCAACAAAACTGCAAAAACTGGACTTGGATTTGTGTATCTCTGCCAGTAGATCTCTATTATTGAGGTAATTTACTTTTTTCAATGCCATATATTTATACAATATAAACTACGCAGTTAATTTTGTCAATAAATAAATGTATCAATATTATGAGCAACGAAAGTTTTAAAAAAGTTACCGATACTCTTACAGGCAAAGCCCAAGGTCTGTTTAATGAAGGAAAAAGTACAATAGCGGCAAAACTGCCAGATATTGTCAACACCGTTAAGGACGAAGTGGGCTCATTAACAAACAAATTCACAAACCTAAGGAATTCAGTGCTTTCTACTTACTCTAACAAATTTTATGATTTAAAAAGTATAAAGAAAGCAGATGTGGTTATTCAAGACAGCGAAAAAGACTGGCGCATAAGATTAAGCATGCCAAACAGCATGAAAGATGTGACAGAAACAGATTCTGACTTGTTAGCACCATTAATGAAAACTTCAGGCTTTGTTTTTCCTTATACTCCAACTGTGTTGGTTTCGCAATCAGCAAACTATCAGTCCATTCAACCGGTGCACACAAACTATCCTTACTACTCATATCAAAACAGTCAAGTGGATCAAATGACCATCACAGGAGATTTCTTTGTGCAAAATGCCGCCGAAGCCAGATATTGGGTTGCATGTATTCACTATTTGAGAAGTATCACTAAAATGAATTATGGAATTGATGCAGATGCAGGTCAACCACCACCAGTTGTTAGATTGAATGGATATGGAGATTTTGTTTTTAACAACGTTCCAGTCATCATAAACAGTTTCCAATTTGACATGCCCAAAGATGTAGATTATATTTCAACAAGTATAGGCGAAGGCACACTTCAAGCAAATGGACCACATCAAGACATATCTACTGGACCAACAGGTTGGGCACCGAGCACCAGTATTGTTACAGTAAATGTCACTCCACAATACAGCAGAACTACTCAAAGCACGTTTAGTCTTAATAAATTTATTAAAGGCGGATATATGAAATCTGGAGATGGATTTATCTAATGTCAAATTACAGTAAAACATCGCCTTATGCTATTACACCAATAGTCAACGAGGACTATCTAGATATTTTACAGCCTAGACCAGTACCCATAACGCAATACGATTTACCTTACACCATAGAAGCTCAATTTCATCAAAGACCAGATATTGCCAGTCATGTGTTGTACGGAACTCCTAAACTGTGGTGGGTATTTGCACAAAGAAATTTTGATACAATTAAAGATCCTGTGTTTGATTTTACAGCAGGTACAGAAATTTATGTCACAGAAAAAAAAGCATTATTTGATTATCTAGGAATATAACATGGGTGTCTATGATAAAGGATTGAGAGCAAGACAAGAAGCGGCGGCCCAAACTAAAAAATTCAAAAAAACATTTGCCGGAAGTATTGAAAACAACAGATTTTCTGGTCCAAAGAACGCCGCAAAAAAAATTGCCGCAAAAAAAATTTCAGTCTTATCAGATGCTAACGAAGGTTTTGTTGATAACATAGTTGATAGAGTTGACGGAGGTGCTCTAACTGCAGATGCCGGATTTGCAAACAGTGAGAATGTAAAACCACAACCATTGCCTCGTATTGAAAATCCAATGCACAAATTCGCTTCAGCCAATCATGTGTTCACTCTGTGTGCTTTAACTTTAGACGAAGTAAACTTCCCAGATGAAACGATTATGATTCAACCACCAAAGTATGTGGCGGCAAAAAGTGCTGGAGGATCATCAAGAGAAACCCAATTAAACAAAGGCAGTAGATTAGAATTTTATATTGAAAATCTTGAAATAGATGCAATTGTGCATTCAAATCCAACAACAGGACATACCAAAGGTACAACATTAAATTTTAATGTAGCAGAGCCATTCAGTCTGGGATTATTTTTAACAAACCTTCAATTGCAAGTTGCTCAAGCGGCTGGAACACCAGATGCAAATTACCTAACACATCCAATGGCACTGATCATAGAAACAAAAGGAGCAGTTGACAAAGAACTTTCCACGTTAGAACGTGGTCAATTGAGAAAAGTTTTACCTATTCAGTTGATGAAAGTTGATTTCAGCAACAGCAACGGAATATCTAATTACAGTGTACAAGCGGTGATATACAACGATATTGCGTTTTCTGATCAATATCAAACCATCCCAACAGATGTCGAACTCAAAGGTGAAACATTGGAAGAAATGATATTTTCCGGAGAACAAAGTTTAGCCAAATATTTAAATGAAAAAAATTTAGATAATGAACCCGGTTTTTTTGCAAAATTAATAGGAAAGAAAGCCAAGCCTGTCTCAATTAGGGATTATATTTTTTTATTTCCTAACAAAGAGCAAAATGTTTCAGAAGCAATAAAAAGAGGTGCAGAACAATCCAACAAAATTGTACAAATTGATACAGGAGATTTAAATCCTACAGGATATGGGTTTAGTGTTTCAAAAACGTTTGGTAGTTTGTATAAAAATTTAACTTACAGCACAAAAGAAGGTTTTAGTGGAGAAGCATACAATCCTAATGTAATTGGAAAGTCTCGCATGATTACAGATTACTTAAACAACAGCAGTGATGCTGGTAAAGGATTTGCAGATGACAACACAGACAAGTTAACTTACTATGACAAAAAAACAAAGACTTATACCAGAGGATCGGCAAAAATAGACTTTCATAACAAACATATCGCATTTAAAAAAGGAACATCAATTGTAAAAATTATAGAAGATTTAATTTTATGTAGTGAATACGGGCAAAGCATACTGAAAAGAAAAAAAGAGTCCGACACTGGACTTATAAATTGGTTTACTATTATTCCTGGAAGATATGTGTTTAATGATGATGCAATCAAAAAACAGTACAATATGAATCCAGAAGTGATCATGTTTAGAATAGTGCCTTACGCAGTGCCTGATGATAAATTCATGGCTCCAGATGAAGTGAGTAGAATTCCTAGTCTGGATTATCTGGTTAGGAAACAGTATGACATAATTTACACAGGACAAAACAAAGATGTAATTGATTTTAATGTGGAATTCAACAGTGCATTTTTTACAGCATTGCAAAATGATCTTGGTAACAATTCACCTAATAACAAAGATAGTGCTGATAGCAGTGTGAAACGAGACAAAAAAAATGCAAGTATGAGCACAGCAAATAACTCGTTCACACCAATTAATCCTGCAATAGGATTTGGTGATCCAAGAGGCAGAGACGGAGGAAATGCAGAAACTTTAGAATTAAGATTTGCAAGACAATTTAACGAAGCAATACTAAACAGTGATGTTGACTTGGTAAAATTAACTCTAAACATCGTAGGAGATCCTTATTATGTTCCTCAATCAGGCTTAGGCAATTACGTGTCAAAAGGTTACTACTCTTTAAGTGATCAACCAGAATTGTTTATGGATGGAGATGCCAATGCCAACTTCCTTTCTGGAGTTGTTTTGACCAAAGTGAATTTCAGAACGCCAATTGATATTGATGGTGACGGATCTATGGCTTTCACAGATGTAAAAGAAGACAAAGCAAAAACATCTGGAACTGAACTTCAAACACTGGGAGAATTCAGTGGGTTTTATTATCCAATTAAAGTGAGAAGTTCTTATGCAGGGAATAAATTTATACAAGAAATAGAAATGATCCGTGTGAAAACAGGAAACACAGATGCTCCAGGAGTGAACACTAAATCTGTAATGGCAGTTGGCAAAAATGATGTGATGGATGAAATATCACAAGAAGTATCAGACATTGCTACAAGAGGAGACGACGGATTGAATCCGTATCAAACGTAAAAATTATGCCAAATTTAAGTAGAACCACACAACAGATAGATCCAAGAAGAAATCCAGGACCTTATGAAGCCATAGTGAGAGCAGTAATGGATCCAAAGTTTCAAGGTGCTTTAAAAGTTGAACTTTTGAAAACTGTAGAAAGCGGACAAACTTCTACAACAGGACAAATTATTAGAGCAAAGTATCTAAATCCTTTTTATGGTGTAACACCAGTGGATGCAGTTAAAAATGACAAAGATTACAGATACAGTCAAAGCAGTTATGGTATGTGGTTTGTACCACCAGATGTTGGTAATAGAGTGATGGTTATTTTTGTTGAAGGCAATATCGAAAAGGCTTATTGGTTTGGTTGCATTCAACAAGAAGGAATGAATATACAATTACCTGACGGTAGACCATCCACAGTTTTACATAATTCTACAGAAGCAGGAGAAATGAATAAAAAGTTGCCTGTAGTGGAATACAACAAGGCATACAATTCAAACAGTCCTAAAAAAGAAGCCAATCATTATCTTAAACCTGTTCAAAACTCGTTCAAAAATATTTTAAAAAATCAAGGATTACTAGAAGATGAAACAAGAGGGTTAACAACGTCAAGTGCAAGACGAGAAGCACCATCATCTGTGTTTGGAATCACAACACCTGGGCCTGTTGATAAAGATTTTGATGAAGTGTTCAAACCGACCAAAGCAAAACATTTTCAACGTAAGGGTGGATCATCATTTGTGATGGATGACGGTGACGATAAGTTTATTAGAAAAGGTGAAGCCAAAGATACAGAATACGAGTATATTGATAAAGAGCAAAAACAAGAAGGTGGAAAAACAAATATTCCTTTCAATGAGTTGATTAGGTTGCGTACAAGAACAGGACATCAAATATTGATGCACAATTCAGAAGATTTAATTTACATCGGTAATGCCAAAGGAACAACATGGATAGAAATGACTGCAAACGGAAAGATTGATATATTTGCACAAGACAGTATCAGTTTGCACACACAAACAGATTTCAATTTTAAAGCAGATCGAGATATAAATCTAGAAGCAGGCAGAAGTATCAATTTAAAAGCAAAAAGCAGTCTCACTGAAGAAACACTGGGCAGTCACACAGTCACAGTTGGAACCAATCAAACAATCACAGTTAATAATACTCAAACCATGTCAGTGGCCACAACAAATCATTACGCCACAGGAAATATAAATCTAGACACAGGAGGAGTGATAAATTTAAACAATGGTATTGCGGTGGAAACGCCACCAACTCCATTGAGTACACATACAAATCCTGGCGAAAGTGATGGAAACATAATGAAACGTGTGCCTCAACATGAACCTTGGGGACATCATGAAAATTTAAATCCTAACAATGTGTCCACAACAAAAACAGACAGAACAACAATAGAACAAATACCTTCCAGCAGTGCTACCAATACTAGAGATCCGTTTTATCTCAATGTGTATGTGGATCCAGAAGGTAGAGTGGTTGGTGATTTTTAAAGGTTAAATATAGGTATGTCCACAGAAGAAAAAAAATTATACAAGCAAGTCACTGTGCAAGCCAATCAGCGATCCACAGTACAGCCCAAACAAAGAGTTTACAAAGGAATCAGCACAGTTAATCCTGATAATACAAATTTTAAACTGTTTGATATTGCTTTGATCAAACAGGACATTATCAATTTATTTCATATACGTAAAGGTGAAAAACTAGAAGATCCCGATTTCGGCACCATCATATGGGATATGGTGCATGAACCATTGACCACAGCAAATAGGGAATTTGTTGCTGAAAATGTTACCGAGATTATTAACTATGACCCCAGAGTGCAAGTAGATGCTGTAACTGTTAGCCAATACCTTAGCGGAATTCAAGTTGAGTGCCAGTTGACCTATTTGACCTACAACATTTCAGAGAATTTAAGATTGAAATTTGATGAAGATGCTGGGTTACTGAATTAAGTGGGTATTTAACAATAGCCAATAAATACAAATAAAAAATTATGTCAACCACAGATAGACAAAATAGATTAGTACTGGCAGAAGATTGGAAACGTATCTATCAAAGTTTCCGTAATGCTGAATTCCAAAGTTACGATTTTGACAATCTTAAAAGGGTAATGATTACCTATTTGCGTGAAAACTATCCTGAAGATTTTAACGACTATATTGAATCATCAGAGTATTTGGCACTGATAGATTTAATTGCTTTCTTAGGACAAAATTTATCGTACAGAATTGATCTTAACGCAAGAGAAAATTTTTTAGAACTAGCAGAAAGACGTGAGTCTGTTTTAAGATTAGCACGTTTACTCAGTTACAATGCAACACGTAATCAATGTGCAAACGGCTTATTGAAAGTAGTGGCAGTATCTACTACTGAAACAGTTGTTGACAGTAACAATGTAAATCTTGCAGATGCAGAAATAAGTTGGAGCGATACAACAAATACAGATTGGTATGAGCAGTTTATCAAAGTGATGAATGCGGCTTTTCCAGTAAATGGAAAATTTGGAAAACCTGTAGCATCAGACACAGTGAACAGTATTTTGACCAAACAATATCAAGTCGAGTCAAACAACACTGAAGTTCCTGTGTATGCTTTTAGCAAATCTGTGGACGGAAGAAATTTTGATTTTGAAATTGTCAGTGCCGCAGTGAGAGATGGTGCAATCAATGAACAAAATCCTTTACCAGGTAGAAAATTTTCTTTGTTACACAGAGATGACGGGCAAGGTGCTTCAAGTGCCAACACAGGTTTTTTTGTACATTTCAGACAAGGATTTTTAGATCAAGGAGAATTTGATATTAATCTTCCAACTCCTAATCAGTCAGTGGCAATAAATGCAAAAAATGTGAACAACACAGATGTTTGGTTGTACAATTTAGACGAAAACGGTAATGAAAATACTTTATGGACTAAACTAGATTCTTTGGTTGGTAACAACATAATTTACAACTCACTTAATAAAAATATTAAATCTGTATACAGTGTTTTAACTAGAGTCGAAGATCGTGTGTCTTTACAGTTTTCAGATGGTGTGTTTGGTAATCTACCACAAGGAAATTTTAGAGTATACTACAGAACATCGGATAATTTAGAATTCACAATAGATCCAACAGAAATGTCAAACATACAAATTGATATTCCATACCTAAGTGGATCAGGCAAAGCAGAAACACTCAGTTTGGTTTGTAGTCTACAATACACTGTGGACAACAGTACAACATCTGAAACCAACAACAATATTAAAGTAAATGCACCCACACAGTTTTACACTCAAAACAGAATGATCACTGGTGAAGATTACAATGTCGCACCATTAGGAAAAAATAGAGAAATAGTTAAAGTAAAAAGTGTCAACAGAGTGAGTACAGGGATTTCTAAATATTTTGATTTTGTAGATGCCACAGGAGTTAGCAGTGATGTGAATATGTACGGGAACGATGGAGCCATTTACAGAGAAAATATTAATGATCTTCAAACATTTAATTTCTCAACAAGAACAGACATTGAAGGGGTGATTATTAATAATATAGAACCTATCTTAAGTGAGAACAGATTATTCAATTACTACATCAATAATTTTCCCAACATTCTAGTAAATGATCTAGAAGCCACTTTTGTTCAATCAACAAAAGGCAACAATATCAGTACTGGAATATTACAAGATCCTGATGGTTTAAAATATTCAGCAGGGCCAACCACAGTCAGTCAATTGAAATATATTGAAACTGGTGCTTTGTGTAAATTTGAAGCGCCTGCAGGCTATCATTTTATGAAAGACGGAACATTAATGCTGGGTGATGCAGATCATCCAGGTAGTTCAACATACAAGTGGACGTCAGTTGTTAGTGTGATTGGTGATGGTAAAACAGCACAACCAGATGGTTCTGGACCTATTGTGTTCAGCGATGTGATTCCTACCAATGCAATATTAACAAAAATTAAATCTAAATTTACAAAATTTTTGTCAGAGGGTTTAAAGAATGATATCATAGATCAAATTTTTGCTTACAACACTTTTGGATTAAGATTTGATGTGGACACGAGAAGTTGGAAATTAATAAAAGAAACCAATCTTGATGTGTATGGAGACTTTAATATTGGAAAAAGCGGTGATGACAGCAATCAAAGACTGGACAGCAGTTGGTTATTGTTGTTCACAAACAACGGTGAATCTTACACAATTGAAAACAGAGGCATGAGATATGTGTTCGAATCAGATAAAGAAATTAGATTCTTTTACGATTCAAGCAATCAAAATTACAATCCAATCACAGGTAAAACCACAAAAGACAGAATAAGTGTGTTAAGCATCAACACTAAACCTAACACAAATAATCCTTTAAATGATGATGTGAGTTTTGAAGGGATCAAAGAATACAGAGAATCAAGCGGATACGTGAATTCTAAAAAATTAGAAATTGCATTGTTTGACGGTGACCAAGATGGATTTATTGACAATCCAGAAAGTTTTGAACTGATAGTAGATACTTCAAAATTTATTTTCCAAAAAATTAAAGACTTTAATGATGGAACCAACGAAATTAATTATGTCGATGCTGAATCAGAAGGAATTATCACAGTGCAAAACAAAAACAGTGTTTTACCTTTCAGTTCATACAATGATAATACAATTTTATACTTGGTGGACTCTAATTCTTTTAAAAGCATAGACAAAGAAAATAATCTATTAGTTGACAATAACAACTACGTTGCCTTAACAGGTAGAGGCAGTTTGAAGTTTCATTACGTGCATTCAGCAGATAGTGATTCTAGAATAGATCCTAGCACCAGCAACATAATTGACATTTATTTGTTGACAAGAACTTTTGATAGAGATTTTAGATTGTGGCTAGACGGCGTCAATTCATCAAAACCTAAAACACCAAGTGCTGACAGTTTATTTCAAAGTTATGGCTCAGAGTTAAACAAAATAAAAAGTATTTCTGATGAATTAGTTTATCATCCTGTGTCATACAAAGTATTGTTTGGCAGTAAAGCAGACAGCACACTACAAGCAACTTTTAAAATTGTTAAGAATAAAGAACAAGTAACCAACGACAGCGATTTAAAAGTGAGAATTATTTCAGCAATCAATCAATTTTTTGCTTTAGAAAATTGGGAATTTGGTGATACATTTTACTTTTCAGAATTGAGTGCGTATGTGATGAACAGACTGGCTCCTGATTTAAGTACATTTGTAATTGTACCAAATGCAGGCAATCAAGGTTTTGGCAGTCTTTACGAAATAAAATCTGAAAGCAATGAAATATTCATCAGCGGAGCAACAGTAAACGATGTTCAAGTGATAGATGCAGTAACGGCGAACAAATTAAAAGCATCAGGTAATGTGGTCACATCTTACACCTCGGATCAAACCATAGTGAATAGCAGTTCATCATCAAGTAACGGAGGTTCTGGATCTTCTGGAGGCTCTAGTTACTAAAAATGGCATATAATAAAGATCAAAAAGAAAATTCACCCATCGGCAACAACAAGAAAGAGTCTGCAGATTTCTTACCCAAGTATTATAGAACGCCTGTAAACACAAAATTTCTACACAGCACAGTTGACCAACTTATATCTGAAGGACAGACTGAAAAAATAAGTGCATACTACGGTAGACAAAATGCCAAAGCATTTAACTCATCAGATCCTTATTTGCAAGAAGTTTCAAATGATAGACAGAATTATAAATTAGAACCGGCTATAACTGCCAAAGACAGTCTTGGTAACACTGTATTTTATAAAGATTATATTGACTACATTAATTCAATTAAAGCATATGGTGGAAACACAGCAGACCACAGCAAGTTAAATGGACAAGAGTATTATGCTTGGAATCCTCAAATAGACTGGGACAAATTTTATAATTTTAGAGAATATTATTGGTTACCGTATGGACCATTGACAGTTACAGTAACAGGACAACAAAGAGATATTGTTTCAACGTACACAGTTGTATTAGACACAACACAGATTAATTATTCATATGTTTTCAGTCCAGACGGAATCACACAAAATCCAGCATTAAAATTATTCAGAGGACAAACTTACAAATTTAATCTTGATGTGGAAGGAATGCCATTTACAATTAGAAGTTCAGTTAATGAAGGTGACGAGTATCTATACAACGAAGGTGTTGACCAACAAAAAATAGAAAACGGTGTGATAACGTTCACAGTGCCAGACACAGCACCCGATGTGTTGTACTATCAATCAACCAATGACATCAATACATATGGAGAATTTAGAATTTATAATATTGATGAAAACAGCGAGATAGATGTTGCAAAAGACATAATAGGCAAAAAAGAATATGTGCTTGCCAATGGTTATAGTTTATCAAATGGAATGAAAATCAATTTTAGAGGAGAAGTAACTCCGGCCTCTTACAAAGATGATGAATATTATGTTGATGGCGTAGGCAGTGCAATCAAATTGATCAAAGCATCAGAAGTAGAAATTACTGCTGACTACACCACAGAATACGCAGTACCATTCGACAGTCAAAATTTTGATCGAGTGGGATTTGGAACAGCAACCAGTTTTGCAGTAACAAAAGATTATGTTGTGATATCAAGATCATCAACAGACAGAAATCCATGGAGCAGATACAATAGATGGGTACACAAAGAAGTGGTCGAAAACAGTGCAAAAATTAATGGGTTTGAGTCCACTGTTGATCAAAATGCAAGAGCAAGAAGACCCATAATTGAATTCAATGCCGGTTTAAAATTATTTAAGTTTGGAACAAAGTCCAAAGACAATATCAATCTGATTGATAATACAACCACAGATATATTCAGTTTAATAGAAGGATCAACAGGACATTTTGTAGATGGTGTAGAACTTATTGACGGAATGAGAGTTTTGTTCACAGCAGACACTAGCGATGATGCCAACAATAAAATATACAAGGTGAAATTTATAGATTTTTATGACGGTAATGAAACAACAAAACAAATTTCTTTAATCAAAGAATTGGATGGTGATCCAACAAACAATGATGTTTTGTTTGTTACTCAAGGAACAAAGAATGCAGGAAACAGTTTTTATTACAACGGAACATCTTGGATAGAAGGACAAAAGAAAATATCTGTTAACCAGTCACCATTATTTGAATTGTTTGATGATTCAGGCAACAGTTTTTCCGATACTAATGTGTATCCATCATCAAACTTTTTAGGCAACAAAATATTTTCGTACCAAAGGGGAGAAGGGGTAAATGATACAGAATTAGGATTCCCATTGTCTTATCAGAATGTTGAAAACGTTGGAGACATTGTGTTTGATTTTGATCTTTTACAAGAAACTTACACTTACCAAACCACAAGTACAAATTCAATCACCAGCGATAAAGGGTTTTTACGACAATATTCAGATCAAAGTAATTTTTCAGTTGTGAACGGTTGGACAAAAGGTAAAACAGATTCTGTACAAAAAGTTATAAGACAATATGTTGCAACAGCGTCACAAACAAATAATTTTTTAATTGATATGTACGACAGCAGTGTTGAACTGTCTGATCTTGATGTCACAGTTATTGTAGACAACAAACGCAAAAGACTTAACACTGATTACACTTTGATTGATGTTAGTGGATCCAAAGCAGTTAGATTTAATACTGATTTAAATGTAGATCAAAATCTAGTTCTTAAAACTACCAGTTCAGCCAAAAAAAACAGTCAAGGATATTATGAAATACCAAGCAATTTAGAATCAAATCCGATGAATCAAAACGTCACCAGTTTCAGTTTAGGAGAAGTTGGGGATCATATCAAAACTATCACAGAAAATCATCCAGAATGGCAAGGCACATATCCAGGAGTTGGAAACTTAAGAGACCTTGGAGAACAGAGTAGATATGCAACAAAATTTGTTCAGCACTCAGGTAGTATTGCATTACCATTGTTTTATCTTAACAATAAATCTAGTCAAGTGATTGAAGCAATAAAAAATGCTCAAAATGAATATGGAAAATTTAAACGTAAGTTTTTACAAACTACTGAAACAATAGGAATTGATGGAGACACGCAAGATGTTTTTAACAAAATAATTTTTGAAATCAACAAAGACAGTACACGTTCAAATGCTTTTTATTTTTCAGACATGTTTGCCCACGGTGCTTATATTTTAACAGAACACACAGTTATAAACGCGGCAAATCCATACTATCAGCTCAATCAAAACTTTGACTTAACGACTCTGTCATCTAGATCAGTTTTAGTTTATCTTAACAACAGCATATTGTTGCATGGCAAAGATTATAATTTTGACAACACAGGTTTTGTTACAGTAACAGCAACAATTGAATTAGATGATGTAATCTCAGTTTATGAATATGAAACAACGGATGCAACGTATGTTCCAGAAACACCAACCACATTAGGATTATATCCAAAATTTGAACCAAAAATATTGCAAGATTCCACTTATAATGAAACTCAAAATGTTATTCAAGGACATGATGGTTCAATTGTGTTGGCGTATGACGATTACAGAGATGATTTATTGTTAGAGTTGGAAAAAAGAATATACAACAACATAAAAGTGAAATATGATCAATCTATATTTGACATAAAAGATTATGTTCCAGGATTTTACAGACCCACAGGAATCGACAAGCAATCGTTAGACAATGTGCTTTTGTCAGACTTTGTTGATTGGCTAAGGTTAGTGGGTAATATTGATTACACTGAAAATGATGTGCATTCAGATACAGACAGTTTTACATTCAATTATTCAAGTATGTTGTCTCCAACAGGTGATGTATTGCCAGGATTCTGGCGTTCAGTTTACAAAATGGCATATGACACTGATAGACCGCACATAACACCTTGGGAAATGTTAGGATTTACAGAACAGCCCACTTGGTGGGAAAGTGTGTATGGTCCAGCGCCTTACACCAGTGATAACCTTGTGCTATGGCAAGACCTACAAGATGGAGTTGTTAGGGAGCCAAATAAAAGTGCAGTGTTTGTTAAAAAATTTAAAAGACCTGGTCTAACAGGACATATACCTGTTGATAGTTCGGGAAATTTATTAAGTCCATTAGATAGTAATTTTGCAAAACAATATGTGCTAGAAACCACTAAAAATAGTTTTGTGTTTGGAGATGAAGCACCAGTCGAAACTGCATGGCGTAGAAGTTCAAATTATCCTTTTGCTTTAATGACAGGATTTTTGTTGAATAAACCAGCCAAGTTTATGGGAGTTGCGTTTGATAGATCTAGAATAAAGAAAAATAGTGCAGGTCAGTTGGTTTACAGTGACACTAACAATCGAATAAGCACAAAAAATTTAATTTTTCCTAACACAGTGAATGATACAGACAAAGTGTCTACAGCAGGATTGACCAACTACATCGCAGAATATGTAAATGTTGTGGATTTGCAAAATTACACAGAATACAAACAATTAGTAAATTCTTTGGAACCAAGATTGGGTTTCAAAGTAAGAGGATATACTTCCAAAGAAAAATTTAAAATTAAATTAGACAGCAAAACAACCACTGCATCTACAAACGTTTTTGTACCTGAAGAAGATTATACAATTGCTTTTAACAGTAGTGCACCAATAGACAACTACACTTACAGTGGTTTGATAATTGAAAAACAAGGTGCAGGTTACATTGTAAGAGGGTATGATAGACTAAATCCAACATTTAAAATTTTACCATCAATCAAAACATCTGTAGATCCAAACACCACAGTGGGAGGTGTCAGTGCAAATTTTGTTGAATGGGAGGCCGAAAAATATTATGTCAAATCTGCATATGTAAAATATGATCGTAGTTTTTATGCTGTGTCAGAAACACATTCTTCAACACAAACATTTGATTCTACAAAGTTTACAAAATTAGCAACTTTACCACTTGAAGGAGGCGTAACAGTAGCAATTAGAAAAAACTTTAGTAATATTGTACAACAAGTTCCTTATGGCACTGTGTATAAATCTGTACAAGATGTTTCTGATTTTATATTGAGCTATGATGCTTATCTAAAAAGTTTAGGTTTTAAGTTTGATCAATTTGACGAACGTTTAGAAAAAGTTGCCAATTGGAGATTAAGTTTACAAGAATTTTTATTTTGGAGTACACAAAACTGGCAAGCAGGTTCAGTAATTAGTTTGAGTCCGTCCGCTACTAAATTAGTATTAGACAGTAGTTTTTCAACAGCAGACAATTTGTTTGAATTAAGAAGTCAATATGAAATTTTAAAAGAAGACGGTAGAAAAATTGAGAAAGAAAAATTAAGAATTGTTAGACAAGATAATCATTTTGAATTGATCACAAAAAACACTGTAAATGGAATATATTTTGCACGTATTCCTGTAGTACAAAAAGAGCATGTGTGTATATTAAACAATACAACAGTGTTCAATGATGTGATTTATCAACCCGAAGCAGGGTACAGACAAGAAAGATTAAAAGTGCTTGGATACATTTCTGCAGATTGGAATGGAAGTAGCAGTGTACCAGGTTTTGTGTTTGATAAAGCCACAGTTGAAGATTGGACTCCTTTTAAAAATTACACTGCATCTGCATTAATCAAATACAAACAGTATTATTACTCTGCAAAAAACAAAGTTGAAGGCAGTGCAGATTTTGACAGTAAAAAATGGGTTAGATTAGATGAAAGACCAGAATCAAAATTAATACCGAATTTTGATTACAAAGCACTTCAGTTCACTGACTTTTATGATTTAGAAACAGATAATTTTGACATTGAACAGCAAAAAATGTCACAGCATTTAATGGGTTACCAACCTAGAAATTATTTGACCAATATCATAAACGATGATGTGAGTCAATACAAGTTTTATCAAGGATATATTAGAGAAAAAGGAACACGCAACAGTTTAGATAAACTGTTTAAAGCACTGACCAGTGCAGATAAAGAAAGTGTAGAATTCAATGAAGAATGGGCAATACGTAAAGGACAATTCGGAGCCAGTGAAGCATATCAAGAAGTAGAATTTGCTTTAGACGAATCTGCTTTTAGATTAAACCCTCAACCAATTGAATTGAGTGAAACTTCAAATGTTAACAACACAGATTTACGTATTACTATTCCTCAAAATGATGTATACTTAAAAAGTGCTGAATACAATGGTAATCCATTTCCAGCAAAGTTTATAGACAGTTCTGTGCTTCAGAGTGCAGGCTATGTGGACCTAGAAGATGTGGATCACACAGTGTTCGAATACAAAGACCTAGCAAATTTAGAAGCCAACAATATTTTTGCAGATCAATACATTTGGTCAGGCTACAACAATAGACTGTGGAATGTGTATAAAATTGTAAACAGCGGAGCAACCAGTACACAAATTACACTGAATGAATCAAATATCACAATAACATTAGATCAAGGCATTAGTGTGTCCAATGATGAATTTGTTGTTTTGGTGTTTGCAGAACAAAAATTTATTTGCAAAGTGATCAGCAACAGTGTGAACACATTGTTGGTGGAACTTAATCCGGACGTTCCTGATGATGAAGACGCACAAATTTTAACTTTTGCAGAATCCAGACTTGCATCAGCAGATCAAATCAATAACATTGTTAACAATAGAGGGTTGCAAGAGAATGACACTTTTTGGATCGACGAGTCAGATGCTAATCGTTGGGCAGTGGTAAAAAATAATTCTGTTTATAAATCACATCAAGAAATAAGCAACACAAAAAATACAGATACACAATTTGGTAAGTCAATCAGTGCCAACAGCAACAACACTTTGCTTGCCATCTCTGCACCCACTGAATCTGAAGGAAAAATTTATGTGTACCAAAAAGGCACAGAAACAGGACAATACAGTTTATTACAAATAATAGATTCTCCTGTTGAAAATATTTTTGCCACCGATAGTCAAACATTTGATACTGGAGTTGAATATGGTAGAACATTGGCATTGAGTGACGATGGTTTACATCTAATGGTAGGTGTGCCTAATGCTTCTAATATTAGAACTAATTTTGTAGGTACATACGATCCAACAGTGACATACGATGTTAATCAAATTGTGTTGTACAAAGAACAATTGTGGAAGGCATTGAACACAATTTACAGCAGAGATGACAGTGTAGACTTCAACAGTTTTGACAGTCATGTTTTTGCTTTTGAATCCACTTACAATCCAAATTTATTTCAATACTTTAACACAACAAACCTTGTGATTGGTGATCATGTATTTCCAAATGTTCCAACTCAACACATGTTGATCAGAGCCAGTAGAGAACAATTCACAGGCACAGCAATAGGTGACAAATTACAATTGAAATGGAACAAATACACAACAATATATCCAAATGGCAGAGAACCATTTGGTGGCGAGTACACTGCACAGAACATTGATTCTTCTTTTTTAACAGGCGAACATACGATTGTTTACAAAGTTGAGAAAATGTTTGTGATTGAAGAAACAGTGAATGATCCTGAAGTCAATGACATTGTGTACACAGGTTCAGGTGAAGCACGTATTGTTTACATCAGAAGAGAAGGAACACGTACTTTATTATATGTAAATCAAATCACAGGTGCTTTTGCTGAAGCAGATAACTTATTCACAGGTGTAGAGTTGCCTGTTGGAGCATACACAACTCCATTTAATGAAGATGTTGAATACAACGCAGGTTGGTGGTACATAGAAACTCCGTTTAACCAAATACCATCTCCAAGCAGTTATCCAACTGATTCAGATGTTGAAAACAATGTGCTGTCAGATGTAAATCCAGCTCTAGTGATCAAAGATATTATTAAAAATCAAGAATCAAGGTCAGTAAAAACTTTTGTTAACAGTTTAGACACTGTGGATGCAAAAGCAAACACACAACCTGATCACCCTACTGAATCCAGTGAAGTAGGAATAATGACATACAATCAAGAGTTTGTGGTGTCTGGTTCTGGAGAATCCCAAGGATTAAAAACCAGCAAACTTTGGTATACCAGAGCAACTGCTTCTATTGTGTTTGATAAAGTTGCATATGATGATGTTGTTGGAGAAACAGAAAACAACACAGTAAGCATGTGGTTCAACACAATCAGAGATGAAGATGGCGATAGATTTGATCCAACCACAATAGGATTAAGTTTCGACGATTTGAATAAAAAACAAAGAATTAAAGACATATGGAATGGAAAAATTTTAGTTCAAGCCCAACCTGATCCTAATGGCAATTTCTATATTCCGACAGTGGGAGATATTGTTTTAGACAATACCACTAATAACACAGGGGAAGTTGCTTATGTTAGAACAGTTGGCTTTAATGAAGTAGAATTGTTTATTAAAAACAAAACAGGAACATTTAGATTAGGTAGTCAATTTACCGAACCAGGAAATTTGACACTAGTGGGCACCCCAAATAGACAGATTGGAGCAATATTAAAAACTGAATTTGAAAATCAATCTGCTGGTTCTCTTTTCGTTTTTGAAGACGATAATTTTTTAACACCTACAGATAATTCAGAAAATGTTTACGGAACTGTTGGAAAAGAGTATTGGTTATGGAATGAAATAACAATACAAGGAACTAATCGTATTGCAAATGTTCCTAGTAAAATTAACAAAGATTGGCAACAAGTTTACAACATACCACTGGGAGAAGGTTCAGCCACAGGAGGAACAAATGAAGGTGCCCTTGTTATATACAGTCGTACACCTGGATCACAATTTGTTTTAAATGGTGTGTTCACTGTGCCTGAAACTGAAACTAATTTAAGATTGGGCAGTAGAATAAAATTTGCTAGAGTATCTGGACAATTGTATGCCTACGTGTCTGCAGAAGGAAATAATCAAGCATTGCTTCCGGGTTCTGTACATATTTTCAAATTACAAAATTCAAAATGGATATTAGCGAAAAACGAAAATTACAAAGGACCATTCAATGACAATGTGCCTTACTATTCTGATGACATTGTGTTTAGTGGTGAATATTTCTACCAAGCACAAACCAATGTGGACGCAAACAGTGATTTATCGTCACAAGCATGGACACAACTTGATTCCAGTGTTGGCTACAGAAATGTTATCCCAAACACTGAACAAATATTACATGATAGCAGTGTGTTGGTACAACCATTAGGAGATTCATCAATAACCACTAATGGACTTGTAAAATTTGCAAAAACTTTTGATGTATCTAAAAACGGTGCAGTGATTATTACCAGTGATGAGTACAGTGGAAATTCAACAGACTTGCACGTGTTCAGACTGAAACAAGGACATTACGTTTACACACAAACATTATTTCCTCCACATAATGAAACATCTTATGGCACATCTGTGTCTGTCAGTGATGATGGTAATTTAATTGCTGTAGGTTCACCGGGTGATGACACCAACAATACAGATTCGGGATTGGTTTACATATGGAAACAAAACAATGGCGAGTTTGAATTATCACAAACACTGCGAACACCTGAATCAGCACAATCAGAAAGATTTGGTGATAACTTAGATTTCGATGGCGACACTTTGATAGTGACAAGCAGTAAAGGAGTGGGCACTGTACACGTATTCAATAACATAGATGGCAAATTGTTGTATGGAGAAAAATTTAGTTATTATGCAGACAGTACAATAGATTCTTTTGGAGACAATTTTGTGGTTAGAAAAAATCACATCACATTGGCGTTACTTGATTTACAACTTACAGGAACAGGTGTGGGCACAGTCCTTGACTACAGAAGAGACAACACAACTTCTTGGAGAAAAATTAGACAGCCACATGATACAGTAAATTTAGATAAAATCAAATCAGTATTTTTATATAATAAAAAAACAAATGAAATCTACACCACATTGGATTATGTCGATGCACTGCAAGGAAAAATAATTGGACCAGCAGAACAAGAAATCACATACAAAACTCCATTTGATCCGGCTGTGTACAACACAGGCACTTTGGGAAATATAGATACAACCAATCATTGGAATATTGATCAAGTGGGAAAAATATGGTGGGACATATCTAAAGCAAGTTACAAATATCCATATCAAAATGATTTAATTTACAACAACAATAACACTAATTCATTATTTGCAGGAGCATCTATCGATGTGTATGAATGGGTAGAAAGTATATACAAACCAAGTCAATGGGACGAACTATCTTCGGGAGAAAATGGAGCATCTTTGGGAATATCAGGAACAACTAGATATGGCGATGATGCATATGTAATTTACAATAGATATGACAGTATTGCTCAAAGCAAACTTCCTTTATATTATTACTGGGTAAAAAATAAAGCAGAAGTACCAAACAGAGAAGGTAGAAAAATCAGTGCCGAAACTATTGCTAAACTAATTGAGAATCCTCAACAGCAAGGCATGAAGTACATTCAATTCTATGGACCTAACAAATTCGGATTGGTAAACTGTGCAGATTTACTAGACAACAAAGACACTGTGTTGAGTGTAAGATTCTGGACCATTGACAACACCAGTATCAATGTACACACAGAATATCAACTGATGACTGAAAATGATGAAAACAGCGTGCCGTCAGCAGACATAGAAACAAGTTGGTTTAACAGTCTTGTGGGCAGTGATGCTTTTGGAAATTTTGTACCAGATATAGATTTAAGTGAAAAATTGAGATACGGTACACTGTTGCGTCCAAGACAATCATGGTTTAAAAATAGAATAGAAGCATTGAAACAATTTGTAGAAAGAACTAACAGTGTGTTAGTTCAAAATTTAATTGCAGACACAAGAGATATTTCATCGCTTTTACAAATTGAAGATGCACCTAGCACTAATACTAATCTGTTTGACAAAACTGTAGACAGTGTGGACGATCTAAATTTCGTTGGAATTGCCAACATATCAACAGCATCTTTGAATATCAGTGTCGAAGACGGAAAAATTATGTCGGTGACAGTGACGAATCCAGGTGCAGGATACACCAGAGTGCCAGCAGTAGAAATTATTGGCAAAGGTAATGGAGCAGTGATTGAAATCACTATTGACAGTCAAGGAAAAGTGGATTCAGCCACAGTTAAAAAACAAGGATCGGGCTATCAGCAATCAACAACAGTGAATATAAGAAACTATGCTGTGTTGGTATCCAGTGATAAAAACTTGGGCGGCAAATGGGCTATATATGAGTTTAACGGCAAAGAATGGAACAGAACTAAAACACAAAGTATCAATGTCCAATTGTATTGGGATTATGCAGATTGGTATGACACCGGTTACAATCAATTTACTGCAATAGATTACAGTGTCCTTCAATCTTATGAATTACAAGGACTAGATGATCAAATCGGCGAAGTAATAAAAATTCAAAACGTTGGATCGGGTGGTTGGTTATTGTTAGAAAAAATTGCAAATGTCAACACTGACGATTATACTCAAAACTACAAAACTATTGGAAAACAAAATGGAACAATACAATTAAAAACTAACTTATATGATTTTAGTAATACATTGGGTTACGAAAGTGCCGGCTACGATACTTTGTATTATGATGCTATTCCAACATTGGAAACAAGAATAATACTAGAAGCAATTAGAGACAAATTATTAATAGATGATTTAAAAGTTGAGTACAACAAATTGTTCTTCAGCAGTTTAAGATACAGTTTAAGTGAAAACAAAATAAATGATTTTGCAATCAAAACAAGTTTTGTTAAAGCAAAACACAACGTTGGTGAATTATCTCAAAAAGTTACATTCAACAACGATAATCTTGCAAATTATCAAGATTACATCAATGAAGTCAAACCGTACAAAACCAAAGTGCGTGAATATGTTAGTACCTATGACAAAACTGATCCAGCCAATATTCAAACAACTGATTTTGATATAGCACCAAGATACAATTCGGCCAATCAAATACAACCAATCAGTGCTGTTGTAAAAGACAGTGCAATTGTTGGCACAATAGCAGATACGTATCCAGACAAGCATTGGAAAGACAATGTTGGTTTTAAAGTTACTTCAATCACAGTGGCAGACGGTGGCACAGGATATGGACAAAATCCTCAAATAACAATCACAGGTGGTGGTGGATCAGGTTGTACAGCCAAGCCAATTGTGAGAGGTGGAGTTATCACACGTGTAGATATTTTGACACAAGGAAGTGGATATTTGTCAGCACCCACAGTGACTATACCAAATTTTAATGATGACGGAACCACAGCAAGATTGTATGCTGTATTAGGAGATTCTTTAATTAAATCCACACACATCACTACAAAATTTGATAGAATAGCCAGACTGTTCACAACAGAGAATTCTACTAAAGATGTTTTAACAAAAACTGAAACTTTTGAAGGTGGTACAGGACAAATAAACTATGATTTAAAATGGCCAATGAATATCACCAATAGCAACACAGTTATCAAGGTCGATGGCTTACAAGTGCTTGATACTCAATTTTCTATAAAAAATGTTAAAGATACAACAAAAAGTTATGCAAGATTCAAAGGCAGAATAACTTTTGAGCAACCTGTTGCTGTAGGCTTATCGATAGAAATACAGTATAACATTGATCCAGACATGCTTCAAGCATTTGACAGAATTGAATTATTTTATGAACCAACATCAGGTATGCCAGGCAAACAGTTATCTCAATTGGTTGATGGTGTGGACTACGGTGGAGTAGAAATTCAAAGTTTAGATTTTGTTAATGCTTCAGGATACGACAATGATTCTAAACCTTACATGACAGGTGCATGGGACGTGTATGATGAAAGTTTCGAAGATGAAACTTTTACAGTGGATGGAAGTACCACTGCATTACAACTACAACGACCTTTAGAAAATGGTGTTGTTTATAACGTTTATAGAAATGGCACAAGAATTGACGATCCAAATTATCCATCAGATGGGTCAACACCTATTCTAAATTCAAATGCCATAATGACAAGCATTGTTGGTGGATCAGCAGATGCAGAATACAACAATGGTGCATTAATTGCCGAGAACAATGGTACAGTGTTTGACAGAGCCCTAACTGTAAACGGATTGAAACTGGTTGTTGCAGGAGCAGTAGGCGGACAACTTGCAGTACCAGATGAATGGGCAAAGAAAACTGCAAGAACATTTGAATTAATGACTGACCCTAACGGCGCTGGCATTAACACTACACATCAACGTAACTTTATTAAAACACTGCGTGGTGACGCAGGAACATATCACGCAGGAATACCTGCAATACAAAGAGTTGCATATAACGGTGGTAGTACATATACACCTAACTGGTTAGAAGATGTTAACGTGGCAAGTTATGCAGGACTACAAGCATTTAATGACAGTGTTGCTCAAAAGGATATGGTATGGTATAAAAATATCAACGGAAACAATCCTCCAACACAGCGTAGAGATATTGAAGAAATATTCGAACACGTATTCCACACCGTACACGCATTTGGTATTCCGGGTGCCGTGCCTGGCAGTATAGACGCAGTGGAAATGAATCCAGATATTAGAATTAATAATGAACCAAGTTTTGACTGGAAAAACACAGCATTACATCTTGCTATGAAAGAAGTCATTGACGCAGGATTATATGATCCAAGTGGTTATGCTACTGATTGGAATACAGATCCAGAGAAAGCGGCAGTGGCATACACAGAATACACTTACTTGGTAAACTGGTCAATGTGGGATATGAGTCAATACTGGGACGGCGGCTCCCTTAGTCCTGAATGGGATGATAGTTTAAAGACACCAGCAGGTATGTTGGCAAATAACCCATTAGGTTATGCATTGTTCAATACATACTTTGCTCCAGTGTT
>Ga0222715_10000217_pt1 | contig 60460 bp, 77 predicted proteins | sample C33_9DmetaG_FD_165056 | JGI IMG/M metagenome (GOLD analysis project Ga0222715, IMG submission 165056) | Estuarine water microbial communities from San Francisco Bay, California, United States - C33_9D | ecosystem: Environmental > Aquatic > Marine > Unclassified | place: USA: California...
CACAAGTTTGAGCTCTTAATTGTCCCCAAATTCTTTTGATTACTCTTCATGTTGCACGCGTCCTTGTAAAGCATGTATGGTGTACCAGTCTCTGTTTGTGACTTGAGAATAGCCTTCCACACCTCGGCGGCTGGGACGGTGGCATTCGCTCGTCCCTCCTCCTCATACTTTGTGTAGAGGGCTTCAAACTCTTCACCGACGGCGTCTGAAAGACCCGGTGCCTTGTCTGGACAGAAGAGCGACCATTGACCACCCTGCTCAACCCGCTTCATGAAGAGATCTGGAATCCACAGAGCCGAGAAAAGGTCGCGACAGCGTGCCTCTTCATCCCCTTGATTGAGGCGTAATTCAAGGAAGTCCATAATGTCCGCATGCCACGGTTCCAAGTAGACGGCAATTGACCCCTTACGACGACCAGCTTGGTTTACATAGCGCGCCGTGGCGTTAAATACACGAAGCATTGGAATGATACCATCCGATTGACCATTTGTACCGCGAATACGAGACTTATTCGCTCGAATATCGTGAATATGCATACCGATACCTCCAGCCCATTTAGAAATTTGTGCACACTCCGTCAAGGAACCGTAGATTCCGTCAATGGAGTCGCCTTTGTTTGCAATCAAAAAACAACTCGACATTTGGGGTCTCGGTGTCCCCGCATTGAAGAGGGTTGGTGTCGCATGAATGAAAAACCCTTGGCTCATTTTATCATAGGTTTCCAGTACAGAATCAATATCATCCCCGTGAATACCGATAGCCACACGCATAAACATATACTGTGGCGTTTCCATGAGAGCTCCATCGAGGCGTTGAAGATATGATTTCTCGAGCGTCTTGAGACCAAAGTATCCAAAATCATAATCCCTCTTCGTGACGATATCATCACGAACACGGCCGGCAATTCTCGCGACATCTTCGGTGACAATGTTCGCTTTCGCCAATTTCTTCATGGCCATGTGAAAACTGTTCGGTGCAGATTTCTGAATATTACTCGCCACGATGCGTGTCGCCAATACTTCATAATCCGGATCCGATGTAATCATACCAATACAAATTTCGGCAGACAGTGTGTCTATTTCGTGGGTCGTGATACCGTCATACAGAGACGATGCGACCTGTTGTGCAACCTTTGATGAGTCGCAATTTTCCGAGAGTCCATATGTCAAATTCTTGATCCTATTGGTGACATTATCAAATTTCATATCCTCAATACGACCTGAGCGTTTTACGACTCTCATGTTTACTAACTATTCTAAGTGTTTTATTTTTAACTTACTTCCGGCGACACTCGATATCAGTGCTTCTGACACGAACCGGTCCAGCAATTTCAACCTTTCGGTTCGGCTGGAGAAGGTACGTGTTCACATTAAACATACCCTCCTCACCCGGTCGTGAGATCGGTGCATACGAGCCGATGAACGGTTCGGCGCTCTTGGACGGGATACGCTCTTTGTTATCAGGCTTGGCACTGTATGTCGCATCAAAGTCTGCGAGCACAAACATAATTTAATATGTACCAACAGTTTTTTTTCCAACCTTATATTAAATGTGTGACAATCTTCACCTCAACTCCCTGAAGCAATGTCAGACCCCTCTGAACACACTCTTCTTTTCCGAGTTCAATACGAATATTCTCCAGCGGGCAATCAGGCAAGAGTTCAAGAATAAAACTGGAATCGCCATTGACTATCAAAACAAGGATGATTTGTATGGAATCATGCGAGTTGTTTTCATTAACAATTCTGGGAACCACTTTGAAAAGGTGAATGAACAGGTCAAAGAGATGAACGAACGTGTCATCAAAACTGCTTTGTCACAAATTCAGAGCGGTGTGTCTCAGTACATGGGATTTATTCGCGACGTCGATACTGTCAGTATTCCATTGGCTCAACCCATCAACACGAGCACATATGGTAAGAAGATTGACCTAAGCGCAAAGGTGGGTTTGTAAATTATACAAATGTATAGACAGACTTGCCAGATTCGATGGTTCCATGGCATTGATGACTTCAAGCGCGTTCGCTGAAATTCGATTCATGTCTTGAATTCGCTTAACACTAACTTCGATCAGTCGCTTCATCTTCGCGATCGTTGGATCATTATGATCATATTGCACTGTTAAAAAATCGTACACATTCTGCAATTTTTTAACACCCTGATACAGATGTACCGGTAAGTAATCCATTATAATGTACATATGGTATTATTTACGCCGCCATTTCGCGGGAATTGTTTCCACACCCGGGGCATACCTTTCAGTCGCCTGAAGACGAAGACGGATCATAACAGTAATCATCACGATGAGAGACACGATGGAGACGATGGACATTCGGTCAACGTTATTAAGAGTCATTTTATATTTACAAAGATTTAAAGTTTTTAGACCATGAGAAATTAAGATGAGTTTAAACTACTACAAGGATGAAACAGAAAAGGTCTGTAAATCTAAAGGTTGGGATAGGGCTGCAGTGGATACAGTATGGCTTTTACTCACCGAAGAGTTTGGTGAACTCGCATCTGCGATTCGTCAACAGAAGAAAACCTTCAAGAAGACAAACCTAAAAAAGGACAGGGGGACGGATGTCATGATGGAAATGGGTGATGTATTTAGTTATCTTTTCCAGTTGGCGCACATGCTTAATGTAGATCTCGATAAGATGTGGGAGGAGCACAGACAAAAACTCAAGACCAAAAAATATAAAATATAGCCTACTATTAAATATGAGCAAGTACATGCTTTGTGATCAGGATGCCATCAATGATGTGAATCCGTTCGTGTCTCGCGATTTTTCTTTACCGGGTGGCGTTCGGCAGCTCGGTGAATTTGCTGACCGAAGCCTCGTCAAAGAGAAGTCGGGTATGGAAGTTCAGGAAGACAAGAGTCTATATTGTGATTATGCGCGTACCGGTGGGTGGCGTACGAAGGACATGTGCGAACCGTCAAAGCCGAATTGCTTCGATACTCGGCCTCTTTATCCGCAACGAAACATCGATTACGGTTTCGTCGCACACACAAACCCGAACCACCGACACAACAATCCCAAACCCCGCATGCGATTTGATTTTAGATATGGATTAATTTTGATCATTTTGATCATTGCAGGTCTATTAATTTTAAGACGTTAAATAGGCGTGAGAGGTTTTTCATTGACACAGTACGTTCGATGACATCTGGAAGGACTTCACAACAGAAATTTTCCGCATATTTACATTGCCATACACTCTTTTTATTGATGTACGGGGGTATGAATGTAGGATCAATAATCTTAACCGCATTCATTACACGAATATACGTTTTTATGTCCACGATTCCACAGAGAATATTCTCAAGTGCGATCGTCGCCATTTTGACACGCGTTTCATGTGTTGGTTCAACCATCGTTCCGAGAAAGTTTTCATACGGAATAGACTGCTTTCGAGATACAATTTCCGTCCAATCACCACGGGGTTTTGTATTCAGGTAGTCGACAAAATCAATGTACCCGCGACCCGCAACGTATTTCATATAATTGATTTCGACGTAAGAGAGATCGGATTCAATGTCATAGACGACGAGCGCTCTCTTTAAGAATGAACTCATGTGTTCACATCCACTCTTTTCTCTAAACCACTTATAAACTCCTAAGTGCACAGTTGCCATTGTAATTTTAAGTCTAAAATGAAGTACACGTGCATCGCCAATAATACATTTTCATATTTACTCACACTCGAGGAGTTTAGGAGTAAATTACCCGAAAGTACGAGACCATCATGGATAAAGATTACAACAATCACAATGATTTCAAATTTCATTCAAGAGATTGATATCAAGAAACTTCGAGCGGCATTTGAAAAGCTTGGATCTATCAAACTTCGACGCAGTGGTTCAAAGTTCGATGGTTTCGAATGGAAACTTAAACCGACGACATTCTTTAATCAGATCACGCTCACGTATGAAGATGTGTACAGTACAAAATCAATCAAAGTTTTTCCCAATGGAAGCATTCAAGTCGCTGGGTGTTCCGATCTTTTTGATTGTAAGAGAATCATCACACAACTTACATACATTCTGAAAGTGTGTCTCAACATGGAACGTGAAATATCAGCCGATTCTTTCAGGATTGTCATGATCAATTCAAACTTCAGTCTCAATTACAATATCAATCTCATGATGGTGGCCAATCACTTTGAAAAACATAACGGGCTTTTCAAAGTGTCGTTTGAACCAGATAGGTATTCTGCAGTCAAAATTAAGTTTAAACCCGCAGAAGAAATGAAGGAGATCACGACGAGCATTTTCTCAACTGGAAAGATCATTATCACTGGCGCCGAGACTCTCAAGGAGATTGTTTTTGCATATAACATTATCAATCAGCATATCAACGAAAATCCAGCCATTCGAGTGTCCGAGACGCTGGAAAAGGAGAACTTTGATATATTTCTCGGTTACAAATGCGAATCACTCATTCCGAGAATCAGGGAAAGAGGATTTCACTCATGGTTGCGAACGATTGAGAACAGGCCAATAAATTTCTAATGTAATATTAACAAAATGTCTCAACGACTTGGTATGGCCGACGGACGATGCTTCACCATCAACACGTCTTCTCAATTGCTCAATAACAAGATTATGGAATCCAACAAAGTTCCGCTCGTCGACAACTACGCGTACCGTCAACTTCTTCAAAGAAGTGGTCCGAATTTGATTGAAAAGATTCAATCTATGCAAGATACCAACGACCGATGCTCGTCATGCGACCGGGCGTTGTGAGTAAAATATGGTAAAAAAGTTTAATGTAGTACTCCAGGATGAGCACGTGTTCTATATGTCTTAATCAGGTGAGATCACACAGACTGAATCCACCTATTCGATGTGGACATATATTTCATTCAAAGTGCCTGGACGATTGGAAAGAGAAAGGTAAGAATACATGTCCATTATGTAGAAAAGTATTCGACGTTTCACAGTTCAAAGTCACATTGACAATTCAGAATAATTATGCAGCCACATCGAATAGTATATCACTCAACGAAGATGTCATGTTTAACGTCATGGATTTGTTTGATATATCCTTTGACGTTGAAAATACAATAGATCTTGACAGCCTACTGTCCGACCTTGGGGTGAGTCTTGCCGACTTTGATTCCTCGATCACGGACACAGAATGAACTACAATACTTACTGTAATTTAAACCCGGATAGTTTCTAGACGCCTTTCTCGGATCACTTATAGCCTTACCCTTTGCATCAGTCAGAAGCGGCCCCGTCGCCCATCCACGCTTGTGACTGAATACATTAGCTTTAAAAACGATACGCTTTCCCGTTTCAATCTTTCCAGCTTGTCGGATTCTCGATTCAGGAACCTTGAAAAACTTTGCGATGCTCTTGACCGTGTCTCCATCCTTTACTTTGTACTCGACAACACCGTGTTGTACGTAAAAGTGGAAATCACCTTGACGAATATAATTCGTGGGTCGCCCAGGTGACACGAACATCATGACCTTGAAATACCCCTTCTTACATTTTTCATTACCCTTGACTTGATACACCTTTTTAGGATTGTCCGATACGACGCGTTGCGGTAAGCTTTTGCAATGCGTGTAGTTGTGTGGAAGGTTCGACATACCAGAACGATCCCCGGGGATTGATTTTTGGTAACGGTACGCTTCATAATCTCCAACAGCGTACGCGTAACAATTATTATTACCAATACCAGTGGACGTACCCCAACGTCTATTTGTAAACTTTCTTTCGGAGCCACTCAGGGGAAGTGGTGGTGCCATATACAGTTGACTCAGAAAAAAATATGGGTACATAATAAATGTTCAAGGAAATCGTCAAGGCTGAAAACAAGTCCGACATGATCACCGAAGCGCTCGTGTTCCTTCTCAATATCTTGATTGGGACCTTCCTTCTCCGCGTGTTCTGGAACCGCTCTCTCGCGAAGCACATTACCGTGCTCAAGCCGATCTCGACGCTCTTTGACGCGTTTGTGCTCTCCATCTCCATCGCCGCGGTCCGTGGTATCTAAATTTCCTTATATCCAACGTGACGCTCACCTCCCGGACCGACGAGAGTCGGAAACGCATCCGCGCCCGAGCAATCCTTTGTATCACAGTTGACGAACGTGAAAGGCTTACCAGCCTTACGCATGTAATCTAACTGTTTACGAGTCCATCCACATCCCATGGTCCCGTAAATAGTCCAGGGTTTACCCCTGGGAATATGTGTAGGCACTCGAGACAACATATATAACGCGATGACAAACAAAAGCGCGAATACCAACATAATTTATACTATAGTGTTACATATTTTTTATAAACTTACACATTTGTTCCTTTGTTAATTTCGGATCTAATTTGAACATCTTGACGAGGTCTTCTTTTTTGTAGAGACGACACTTTCGCGTATCAATCTTGAGATCACCATTCTTGTTTATGAAAATACCCGGTCTTGGTTTCTTTTCAACCGCAATGCGCTTTTCAATTTCTCGCACTTGGTTCATCACAGATGGATCACGTTTCCCAAGACCAGGTCTCTTTAGTGGGACCTTCTTCTTTTCTGCTTCCTTTTGAAGCACAGCTCTCGCCCGTCTAATCGCTGAAGATGTACCAACTTTCTTTGGTTCTTCCACCTTTTTTACCATCGCGGGTCTCTTTGGTATGATCTTTGAAAGAAAGCCAGCCTTCTTTTCTTGAAGGAATGGGTGCTTTAGGATGTCATCGTAGGTTGGAAGATCTTCGTGTTTCTTGAGACGAAGACGGAATGATTTAACTTCCGGACTTTCTCGGGTGAGATAAGGAGCTGGAAGGAGATCTCTAATGAATTGTTTGATAGGTAATGATTTTGAATAATGGTATACAATATTGAGAAAGTAGTGTGCGTCATACATGTAATGTGACTTTGTGGATATCCCCACATTATTCGCAAATTGCTTATCGTATACGGGATTTTTAACACCTTCTATCGTTGCGAGACCAAAGTCAATCATCACGGGTACGTTACCCTCCATGACCATGATGTTGTTCCAATGAAGATCATGGTGTCTAAACTTGGGATACTTTTCGTGGATTTTTTTGAGGTTTCTTATGACCTGTGAAATTACTTTTCTGTACGCAATCGAACTTGGTCGAGATTTAATCCAATCTTCGAGTGATTCACCCTTGATGTATTCAAAATAAAGAATGTCCTTATCACCACACGACTTGAAGTGATACATACGGGGAACACCCATACCCCTAAGCTTCTGTGCGATACGATATTCCATCTTGGCAGATGCCTCATTTGTAATCTTTATGGCGATCCGCGTTTTACACGTGTCGTCGAGGCATCCATAGAATACCGCGCCATATTGTCCCTGACCGAGCATCCTGAGTCGCCCACCCTTTTCAATTTTAATTCCAGTATTCGAGAACATTTCTTGTTTTGGGTCACACGCCTTCTTACCTCTCAAAAACTTTTTGACTTCTTCACCGACAGCATTCTTCTGAGCGTCAGTCTTAGCTCTATTGGCGATATAGACGAGGTCTGCGAGTTTGACCATACTTATTACAAGCTAAGAAAAGTTTTCACGGTACCACACCAAAAGTGACGGTGGCCATTCTATGTTGTCGCCATATTGGTCGTACAATTCCCCATGAATATTGTCTTTAGTTTGGTACCCCTTGATGTAGTCCAAGATATCCAGGTTTTGTGTACTAATTGCACCGATCATCGTCGCCCATGAGTATAATTCCATAATTTCTTCAGACTTGTCAAGTCTAAATGCCGTAGAGCAGGTATTCATAAAAACCTCAAACATTTCAGTGGCTATTGCATGGTCTTTGTGTGACGCAATCCAGAATGTCATATAGTCTTCGTGTTCGGTGGAGCAATCTTGAAGTCTTGATTCAATTTCATAGAGGATTTGGTGTTCATTGTATCTAAGGATCTCGGGGTCACCGTATTTGATGGCTCGTGCAACTTCCATTTTGTTTTGATTACAAATATGAGATTCATACGTGACTTAGGGCGTCACGTATCAATCTTGAGATTGACTACTTATGTATGTATATTTATTCTTCATCCACTTCAATATCATCTTCTTCCTCTTCCTCTTCTTCCTCCTCCTCACCTGAAGAGACACCTTGGAATGCGAACGATGGAAGCTTCGCCGACGGTTCGAGAAGCGCTTGTTGTAATCGAACAGTCACACCGAACTTGTTATCGATGAACCAGATTTGATTCAAGTCCACAATCGTGAGAACCTTTTGACCCTTTTCGACGGTATCGAGAGAAACACTCTTTCTCTTCGTATCGTAGGCTTCCGGAACAAAAGTTCCATCCGGCTTCGTGAGAATCTTAAGCTTGAGCGTCGCCGGGTATTGTTCCTTACCCGGACGCACGAGCGGCTTGTATAAGGCTTCTTTGAGCACTGCGACATTGAATTCCTTACCGAGCCATTCCTTCGAATTCTTGGCGACGGTTTCAACGATGATATCATCGAGTTGCTTCAGCTTTTCATGAAGTTCCATCGCTTCGGCGTTGTCAGTATCAAACGATAAGTCGAGAGAATACGACGTGCGTCCACTCGTTTCATCGGTGTAGGCGCTCAAGCCATACGGAGAGCGCATGTACGGAAGTTGGATGTAAAGTTTTCTGTTGTTGTCGCCATTGAGGTAGACAGCTTTGCCACCGTTCTTGTTCTTACGAAGTTTCGAAAATCCCACGGACGCGGGGTTGAATTCGGATGCTTGTTGGATAGTGAGCGACATGCTTGTGTATGTTATATCTCTAGTTGGACTCCAAACTTTAAGCAAATTTTTTTCTCCAGGAACAATAAACAATGGGTCTCTTTAAAGATTGTGGATGTGGTTGTGGCGGCTCGAAGGCGCGTGACAAGTTTGTGATCTCTATTATCTCGGCTCTACTTTTCTTTATCGTGGCGAATCCGAACACGTTCATCATCGTGCGTCGAATTCTTGGTGGTTGGGTGTCGAGTCCGAACGGGTGCCCGTCGATCGCGGGTCTCGTTTTGCACACGGCGGTATTCTTTTTGATCGTGTGGGGTATGATGCAGATTCAAAAGGAAGGATTCGCGGGTGAAGGTGAGTCGGATAAAGAAATTGAAATCTCCGATGAAGAATTAAAGAAGATCGAAGCCGAACTTGACGACGACGAAGACGACGAAGACGACGAGGAAGAAATGCCATCCATGGCTGAAATGCCGACGGCGGAACCGTACATGTCTGAAATCTCTTTTGCTCCGTCCCCGAAAAACCAAAAGCTTGGATCTCTTGATTTGGGTATGGACATGGACGCCGCGCCACTCACCGCACCGAAGAAGAGTGGTAAGTATACGTCGTGCAAATGCTCTGACGGAAACGAAATCATGCTCATGCGTTAAGTAATACGAATGAACGTTCACCCGTTTGCTCAATCTTATCAAACGGGATATTTTTTATCTTTTCAATCATGTTTAGGACATGTTTTTCGCAAATTAAATAACAATTTTCGAAAAATATGGTACCTCTGTGTTCTACAATCAGCGGTCCAATTTCACCGATCGCTGCTTGTAGAGTGTGAATCATATACACAAGTTCTTACCTTTTCTTAAAGTCCGTTTTCAATAACGTACTGTGCAACACCACTTTGAACCACCGCGGGTTCACCTTGTGCAGCATCCACACCCTTGATCTTCTTGTCATCCTTCTTCATCTTCTTCATCTTCTTTTCACCCATCTTCATCTTCTTTTCACCACCATTTATACCGGGAAACGCACGAGCCTTGCGCTGTCTCATTGAATACATATATCCCATGGCCGCTGAGAGAAGTGAGCTGAGAATCAAAATAATAATCGTCTTGATGTCCATTTATACTGTAATCGAAGATTAAAAATCTTCATCGAAACCAATCTCACCTGAGTCGTCGTCAAGTTTACCATAGTCACCCACCCGCTTCTCGAAGAAGTTTGTCTTCCCATCGAGGCTGATGTTTTCCATAAAATCAAATGGGTTCTTTGCGTTCCAAATGGGTGGCACACCGACTTGTTTGAGAAGACGATCCGACACGTACTCAATGTACTCTGACATCTTCTCAGAGTTCATGCCAATGAGGTTACAGGGAAGTGCGTCTAAGATGAAACCCTTTTCAATGTCCACAGCTTCCTTCACAATGGCGTGAATGGTCTCGGTACTGGGTCTATTACGCAAAGTCTTGAAGAGTTCCACAGCAAACTCTTGGTGGAGACCCTCATCACGAGAAATAAGTTCATTGGAAAAGCACAGACCTGGCATGAGACCCCGCTTCTTCAACCAATAAATAGCGCAGAATGATCCCGAGAAGAAGATCCCCTCCACACACGCAAACGCAAAGAGGCGCTCGGCAAAGGAGCGAGACTTTGTGTCAAACCACTTCATCGCCCACTGTGCCTTCTTTTCAATGCATGGCACGGTCTGGATAGCCTCAAAGAGTTCCTTCTTTTCTGATGGGTCTTTGATGTACTTATCTATGAGTTTTGAATATGTTTCACCATGAACCATTTCATTATGGCATTGGTACGCGTAGAATGAGCGCGCTTCGCTTATCTGTACCTCATCTGCAAAATTGTTATTGATATTCTCAAAAACAATTCCATCGGATCCAGCAAAGAATGCCAGGATATACTTTATGAATTTCTGTTCATTCTCATTGAGGGACTTCCAGTCATCCAAGTCTTTCGAGAGATCTACTTCCTCAGCAGTCCAATTGGACATTTGAGCCTTCTTATAGAGATCCCACAGGTGTGGATACTTCAGGGGAAACACAGTAAATCTGTGTAGGGTAGGCGCCAAGATTGGCTCATACTCATCCTCAACCCATTCCTGAAATTCAAAATAGTTTCCGATGTGACGTCCATCACTAAATATTTGAGGGTAGGAATCAAACCGACCACCACACAATTTTTTGAGATCCTCTTTCTCAATCATAACCTTTTCGTAATCGATCCCTTCCGATTCGCACAGTGTGACGGCGTGCTCGCAGTATTGACATCCTTCCTTCGAATAAATTGTGATTTTCATCTGTAGTATTATCGTTGATTATTTTTTGTCCTAAAATTTTAAGCATGATTGTCGCATCAGATATTAACCAGAATGATATAGTAAAATTACTTGTAAACGAAGACGGTATTGAAGACGAAATGTACGGGGTGGTTGGTATGAATACCGGCCTGGTTCTTGGAATAAGATACTTAAATGCCACAGAACTTGTATATAAATCCGCGTGTGTCTATCAATTGGAAGATGATGAGCATGATATGAGTCCAGCTCCCTATGAAAGTGTGATGGAACACTACCCAAGTGGAACAACCCTCGAAGATTTGGAATTCAAATCACTCGGCGATAATATGTACGCGCATCTAGATGAAATTGATATTGAGGATTCAGATTCCGAAATATACGACGAAGACGAAACAGACTCGGAGATGGATGACTTTATTGTTCCCGACGACGAGATCGACGGACAAGTCATACCTCCATCTGACTACAAAACCGTGGATAAAGAATGGAACGCGTGGGAGCCGAGATCCCCAGGCGCCAGGAGTTTTAAAGAAACCGTCAATATGATTGAAATGCACGCAAAGAACCACGCGGATGCACTCAATTTTTAAAAACCTAAGTTGTGGAAAACTATCAAAATTTTAAAATTAGCAAAAGGAATAACATGCTAGCTGCTATATGGTCCGATGTGGACAAACTTCTCAAAGATCAATCCGAACAAAAGCTAGTGGATATCAATATATGTAGAGAGTGTGATGGAACCAAGGTGATTGGTTCCGAGGGATTTCCGGTGTGTTCATCATGTGGTCTCGTGGATGCGACATTCATCGATGAATCACCCGAATGGACGAGTGGCATTTCTGACGATGGTACGGTCAATGATCCATCTCGGTGCGGAAATCCAAATGCAAATCCTGAATTGTTTTCCCAAAATTGGGGTAAGGGTACCGTCATCTCTACATATAGAGTGTCAACATACGAAAACAAACGTATGGCGAAAATTAATTTTCATATGTCGATGAATCACCGCGACAGATCTTTGTTCCACGCGTACAAAGATATCGACGAGGCGTGTCACACGCTTCCCGATTGTATTCTCAAGGATGCCAAAATTATGTACAGAAAATTCAATACAGAAAAACTTACTCGCGGTGCCGTGCGACTCGGTATCAAAGCTAATTGTGTACTTTATGCGTGTCGTCTCGCACAATTTCCGAGAACGACGAAAGAGATTGCGGATATGTTTGGTATTCAATCGAAAGACATTAGTCGTACGACACAAATATTCAAAGACACATTGATGGGTAAGACTGAAAAAAATTACGTCACGAAACCAATAGATATCATGCCTCGACTTCTCGGCCCTTTCAATGTATCGAGAGAGGAACGATTACAATGTAACAAAGTGTGCACCGCGCTCGAAGACTGTGTTGAACTCATGAGTAAGACACCCAATAGCATCGCGTCAGCAATCATACTCGTAGTACTCAGTGGTAAATATTCCAAGTCGGACATATGCGAAAAGTGTTCAGTCTCGGTACCGACGATCAATAAGATTGAAAGTATCATAAAAAAACACTTAGAGGTTAAAGCTCAAAAATAGTTAAATGACAAAGAAGGTCTTTTTGAGTACGCCATGCTACGGGGGGTTGTGTTTAGAAAAGTATATGATAGGTATAATAAAATTACAGCTTCATTTGATTAAACACGGTATTCAGTTGTATATCGATACCACTGAAAATGAATCTCTCGTGCATCGCGCTCGAAACGTGGCTGTTGGTCGCTTCATGCAAAAGACTGACGCCGAATACTTCATGTTTATCGATGCCGATGTCGACTTCGATCCTGATAGTGTATTGCGACTCATTAATTCTGACCACGACATCGCGGTCGCGTGTTATCCTAAGAAGTGTGTCATGTGGGACCAAGCGGCGAACGCTGTAAAAGGTGGAGACGATCGTAACATGGCCATGCTCTCGTCGAGTCTCGTGTTGAATTTCGGGGCTTCACGTCGCCCAGTTGAAAAGGGATTCATTGAAATTTTGGATGGACCGACCGGGTTTATGCTCATTAAGCGCGAAGTCTTTACGAAACTCGAAGAAAAGTTCCCAGAGCTGTGGTGCAAAAACGACCACCAAAATCGAGACTTTGATGATTACCACGCATGCTTCGATTGTATGATCGACCCAGAAACCAAACGATATCTCTCGGAAGATTATGCATTCTGTCGACGTTGGCAGCAGTGTGGTGGGAAGATTTATGCAGACATTAATACGACGCTCGGACACGTAGGAAATTTACCATTTAGTGGATGCCTCAATGAAAGGCTTAAGGCTTAGATACTATGAAAATAGAGTATGAAAATCACGACCATTCTCACAACTCGATCAAAATCATGTCACGTGAAGACATTACATACGATTCTTCGTTTGAATTTGAAGTGTCTCGAGCGCGGTGTGAATAATGAAATCGTATTCGTGAATGATGACCCGTATGAAAAGTGTGATGCTATCACGGATGCTGTGAAGAAGATGCCGGATAAGATTCTCTTTGTGGACTTTGGTGTGGGTATGGATGATGAATCGATTCTACAAGTGTTTGAGAAACATGAAGGTGTTGGGTGTCTTGTGTTTCCAGGTGTAAAGGAGGGTATCGACTGGGGACTTTTCAAAGCGAAGGTTCGTGATGATGAATGTCTCGAACCTAACAGTCAAATGGGTCTTCACTTTGACACAGAAGTCAGTCGAAAGATTTCGGAAAACCTATACACAGTCGAATCAACCGGAGCTCGCGTGTGGATTATGAATTGTAAAAATGCGTCGAAATTCTTGAAGGACAAGAAGACGGCAAATATTAAGATTCTTCCACGAGCTGAAAGTATGTTTCAAAAATTCAAAGAAAATGGGATGAAGATTCATGCATTTACGGCGGCTAAGTTAACCATGACTTACTCACATGAGTGCATTAGTAACATCCTCAACGCCGCAGGTGTTTCAACAAATTAAAGCTTAAAATCCATATATCAACATGTCTATACCGTCGTCGGAACCACTGTATAAATATGTCGTGGACTTCATACATAAAGTGTGGGGAACGAAAGAATATTTTCCCGGACCACAACCCATATCGATCGAACGCAAACATTTTCCAATCTTACAAAACAATGAATATGTTGTGTGTGAAAAAACGGATGGTATGCGCTACATGATGGTTGCGTTAACGTATGAGGGTGTGCGCAAATGTGTATTCGTGAATCGATCGTTTGAGATGTTTGAGGTATCAGTCAGTTTACGTCGTCCTGCATATGAAGGAACCATTCTCGATGGAGAATTGTATGAAGACACACTCATGGTTTATGACGCGATCATTATCAATGGCAAACCCGTTGGTCATATGAATTTTAAACAACGACTCGATGAGATTGGAAAGTTGTTGAAAACTATAGTCTACGTGAAGACGGATAAATATAGACTCAAACTCAAAACATTTTATCCACTCATTAAATTCAAAAAGTTTATGGATGAATATTTACCGACAGTGACACAAGAGGTTGATGGACTCGTATTCACACCCGTGAATGAACCGGTGAGAATAGGAACGCATGAGACGATGTTCAAGTGGAAACCGAGAAACAAAAACACGGTTGACTTTTATATGAAAAAGGACACAAGTTTCACGGGGGTTGGTCAGGTGGGACCACCCGTGTGGAAACTCTATGTTCAAGAAAAGGGAAAGTTGTTTTTTGAAAGTGAGTTTCCTATATCAAAAATGAATGAACCGTGGTTTGAGGAGGGTGCCATCGTTGAGTGTATGTACGTGACGTGGGAGGATGGTCCTTTGTGGTGGAAACCACTCAAGCGACGACGAGATAAAACATACCCAAATAATAGACGAACATTCTACCGAACACTTGTGAATATCAAGGAGGGCATTGAGATGAAGGAGTTTTTAGATTGTATACCAAGACATAATGCCCTGTACGGATAGGGAGTGCTTGTTCCGCGACAAAATCATCATTCTTGTAATACCATTTGCCTTTGTGTTTTGTGAAAGCAAGATAATGCCCACCACGCTGTACGCCCACGTGAATTCCTGACGCGACGAGTGAATATTCGAATGCATTAATATATATTTTATCCGATACATCGACGTGACTCTTTTTATCGAATGAAATCATAAGCACTTTTGGAAGTTCTGAAAAAATACATCGCGTCGTGGCGATGTGGTGCACGTTTCCGTCGTCATCGATGTAATCGGTGATTGGATTCCATTTCACAGAATCGTGAAGCATTTCTTCCATGGATGTACCCCTGGAACACATGATATGCATACCGAAGTCTTCGATTCGTTCTGACTTTCCACCGGGCCAGATGGTTTGTTGAACTTTTTTACCATAGAACCATTGTTTAATGATTGGCACGGACTTTTCTAAAATATCGATGATACACAAAATCGTTTCTTGGATGTCATGTTGTTCGTTGTCAACGAATCGTGGAAATTTCGTCTGAAAAAGTTTTAGAAGGAGTGTCACGTCGATCACTCGCATATCACTCACTTTCCAAAACAACCGAGTCATGTGTGCGTATACCTTTGTAAATTCACATGATCCCTCGTACCCATGATCTATGAAATAGTTTGAAAGACACGGAATATGAAGAAGGCATTGTAAACTTGTATTAAAATAACACGTGTTTCCAGAATTTAGAAATCCTTTCATTAGAATTTGTGCATAAAAAAGGCTTAAGAGGAAAACGCGAATGAGAAATGTAAGAAATCATGAACGTTGAATCTATTCTCAAGAAAGTTGAAGCCGCCTTTGATGCGAACAAAGACGACCCTTCCATTGAAGTAGAAATGCGTCTTGGGAAGTTTAACGGGTCTATGTTTGACACAAATGTCGGAAAAGAAGTTTTCGAACGACTATTACATGGCCTCGAACAATACGATGGATGGCAAGATGTCAAAACATCGTCATCTGAAGTATTTTACAGGGAGCGTGACAGTGTTCGCATGACTATCGACGATGAAACAGGTGATCAAACCATCATCCAAAAGCGTTCGATGTTTAAGGAAGATATAAAAAAGGTGAAGAATGCGCCGTTTGATGTCCGATTTAGCATCTGCCGAGAAGTACCCATGCCCGACGACGGTGATTATACGGATATGGATCGTAAACGATTCAAGGAGCGTAAATCATTCATCCGTAAGAACTTGAGCATAGACATGACAAAGTCTACAGGAGATACAGTCGACATGGACGCGGAAGACGCGACCTCGTATCAAGTTGAATTTGAGATCATCACACCGAGTAAAGTTGAGACATCTGAGCAACTCTTCAACATCGTGCACAAAATTAATGATGTATTTAAATTGTTGCCATCTAATAAATGATCACGACGGTGTTTTTACTTTTAATCGCTGGTGCGCTCATGTACGATAGAGTTGTTAATACAGATGAAGTCGCCGGTTCCAAGCACTTTTACATGAGCGAAGGTATGTCCAAGGGTATGTATAAGCGTATGGAAGATTCGGGTGTCACGTCTGAATCTTTAAAAGCATTCGTCCACATGGAGGATAGAATGCTCGAACTCGAACGTTTGGCTGTATGTAGTAGTATTCCAAGACATCTTGAAGTGACCGCACTTTCTCAACAAATAAAGGATCGTTTCCCGGCGTTTGATTTCACGTATCATGGTATTCACGTGAAACAAGCCGCTGAACCGAATCGCCTCATCAACAAAACTGTAACGTGTTAATAAGTGATCTGATTAAATATTTATGTAGCGGACTCTCTATCATATGAACTCGTCGAAGAATAAATAGAATGAGTTCATTATCATCGTCACCCTCTTTTTTTACGGCATTATTAGTATACGTGTACCTAAATTCTAGATATGACATCTCTTTTACCGATTCTCTACCGTTTCGTATATAGTCCGCGATCACGTAAATGATTCCATCGAGAAATTCTTCTCTCGCCATGTGCATCCATGAATCTTTCTTCGTACCCCACGTGATTGTATCGTCATCAACGCGAACACCGTGCCCATACTTAGTCTTGCCGAGTTGCAATCGCTCAAGAATAAGATTGCGTGGATCTTCCATGCTACTCATGGATCGCGTGATATCTTTATGTCGTTGGGATAAATTCCCATTGAAGATCACCACATATATTCTTCCATATGACATCTTGTTGATACAACTTCTCTTTCGACTTTAAGAGTGGAAAGTATTGAAGATATTCGTCTTCACCGAGCAACTCACAAAATTTATACAATACATACGAATAACTCAAGAAATTCTTTCGATCGAGCGGGCAGTGACGATCGAAAGGCTGTTGTATATCTTTGAACATGATTCGAAGACGTTCTTCGAGCTCTTGTGGCATGTTGGGGGGTTTTATACCGTTAAGTATGTTCGTGATGTATGGTACGTGTTCATAGTACTTATTGAGACGGAGCTTTTTCAAAAGTCCACGGATGCGTGTATGCGTGATTTCCTCGAGAGACTTAATCTTGAGCTTTTTGAGTTCGGCTCGAAGCTGTTCTATGACTTCATCGGGTATAGTCGTCATTTCTTGTGCCTGAAATTGTGACATTTGCTCATTGAAGTGATTCTCCCTCTTGTAAGAATAATTGACTATTTTCTCTGTATTCTCTTGTTCTTCTCTGTACGTGAGTTCTTCACTAATCAAGGATGCGACCACGAGACCGCATTGATCGCATATGAGATCGCTCGTGTCCCCGAAGAATACAATGTTACTTCGTTCACATTGGGGACACTCATCTTTCTTTCTTTCGAAAGGTCTATGGACATTCTGATTTTCGACATCGTTGAGATAGTCCATAAATATATCCTTTCTTTGTAGACCTTGTGTTTCTTTACAATTGAACACATTATCAATCGTCGTGACTGTCGCCGCGTCTTCGACGTGTCTGTTCATATAAGGCATACACTTGATTATGTAATTTGACATTTCATTTTCATATGTACTCTTATTTTGTGGGTCACTCTCGATTAACTCCTTCCACTTGTCAATCTTGTTGTTGTATCTACTTAAAAAGTTGCCCTCCATATAAAACAATGTTCACCAATCTTTTAAACCGTATTATTGTTTGGACGTATGGGTTTTATAAGTACATGACTACGTTACCGGATTATTATATTGATCATGTGAGCATGGACTACACGGTAAAACCGATGACAAAATACGAGATCAAGGATAGATTCTGGAAAGATGAATCTAAATATTGGGACCACGATACAGATGAGGTCTATTGTGATTTAATGTACAAGGATTTTGTAAACACACAAATTCCAGAAAATGTCACAAAAACTATTCTTCGTGTGAAATATTGGTATAATGGTAAAACGTACAAACTCATCACTGAAAATATGAATTTCTGTTTACCCGATGATATCAGTGATGGATTCTCGTTTAGTATCCCTTTGGGTGAAGCCTGGTTGGTTGATCATGATGATAAACCTGTAAAAGACATCACCAAAAAGGTGAAGCGATACGCTGGACCTAAAAACGATTTTCATGGTGAAAAGGTACGTATATGTGATATGTTATATTATACCGAAGAAACTCTAAGAAAGGACTACCCACACATTCGTCTAACGAACGCACTGGGGATGTCGAAGAATGTCAGTACACTCGAAGGATTTACAACTGATCTTCGCTTGCCTTAGTGGCGAGATAGAATCGAAGCTCACCGAGATCTGCGACGTTGTATTTCAAAATCAAAAAACGATTCGCTTCTTCTTGAAGAATTTGTACAGACGCGCACATGCTCGTCGCTTTCGTGAAGATGTTCAAATACTTCAATGAATAGAGTCCCGATATCAATGGACTCTCTTCATTGCACTCAATCTCCGTTTCTTGATTGGCGAAATCCCCGTCACATCGTAAACGGAGTTTCGTACCCACGCGCGTGATTTCAATTTCAGTTCCAATATTTGACATGTCTCGACACAGACGTTGTAAGTCCATGGAAGGTAGTGTCGTGACTGTTGTCATTTGAATATCAGGTACCTCAATTTGACTTTCATTAATATCGAGAAGTTTCAATTCAAAGTTGGTGCTCGTCTTCTTGGCCTCACTCACGATTTCAATGTTCATGAATTCTTTGGAGTCAACTGTAATCTTGAGTACATCATTATTCGTGATAGATTTTAACAACTTGAACGTGTTAGAAATGTTGATACCTGCGATGACTTCTTGTTCGCATACATACTCTTCAAAGTTTTCAGCAGGAAGAAACATATCGACGAGTGATGTACGCGCGGTATCCAAAGTGACGATGTACATCCCAGTCGGCTTAAAGTATATGTTCAGATCATTCAGTACATCCTTTAGAACTTCAAATGTAGATTTAAATGCCGATGCCTGAATCGTAACCAATCTCATATCTATAAGTCTAATTAATTACTTCTTTATGTTATTATACGCATCCGACACACTCATGGATATGCGCTGTTCGAGTTCTTTTGTGATGGCTGGCTGTAAGGATCTACCGTAACTATCCAAACTGAAAATATCCCCATCATCGTCATCACCTTCCAGTGAAGACACGGCACACGCGGAACCAAACCCACACCCACCGAAATCATCCGTCGGGAGAAGGGACTCAAGCCACGCCTTGATTTCGTTCCCGACGAGAATCTTTCCGTTTTGTGTTAGAAGTGTTGGAACTCGGCTAATAGAGTTTGCAAACTTCTGTGGGATGCCCTGGGTGTTTATATTATGGAACTTTACCAACTGTTTGAAAGTCTTGTTCTTTTGAATATAATCAATAATGTCTAGGCTATGTGCACACCTCGGACTGTAAACCAGTAACGACATTTATATGTACTGGTTTATTTTCTCAATTTAAATTAACGCATGATGAATGGATTGCCCATTGCCCTACTCCTGGTCGTCGCCCTCATGTTGACGATTAGACGCGAATCTTATACTGAAATTTTTGGTTTCTCAGGATGGAGCCAAGCCAATGAAGGGGTGATCCTCGATGACCCAGTCGAAGACATCTCGAAATATAGAATGGTCGAAACCAAGCTTGACAACGACACGATTGAACGTCTCGTGCTCGCGACGAACAAGGCGATCAAGGCGAAGACGGGTGTGTGTAATTACATTATCGAAACGACAACCATCAAGAAGTTTGTGGAACGTAACGGTACCAAGGAGTTTTATCGTGCGATGTTTATGGCGGTGAAAAACAATGGCTTTGCGTTTGGTTTTGCTGTGACGGTGGATGCTGAAATTGTTGGTGATGTTGTGAAGATCAAGTCTCTCCGTACGCAACCGATCGACGCCGACATCCCAAATGACATCAAGCCGTTCACTGATGGTGAAGCTGGTCAAGACTTTATTGAATACACGCTCGTCAAAGAGAAGGCGATGCCTACCAGAAGTGAGTTTGAAATCGCCAAAAATAAATTCCGTTAATTGTAATGATCAACATCAATGATGTTCAAAAGATCGAAAATACACGAAAACAAATAAAAAAGGAAATATATACCAAAATATTTGAACAATTTTCGAGAAAGATTAAACAGACGGCTGAGTTTGGTCAGAAACAAGTCTTTCTCCGTGTTCCAAGTGTTGTTATGGGATATCCTTCGTTTGATCGTGCCATCGCCGCGAGGTATCTCCAACGACAACTCGACAATGGTGGATTTATCACACAGTTAGTTTCTGAGATAGATATCTACGTCACTTGGGATGTCAAAGTAACCAGGGAATCGAAAAATGAACAGGAAGATCCAGACGTAGAATTTCCAAGTTTCGTCAATCTCAGGAAGGTTGCGAATCAGTATAGGAAGTGAGTGCGTGGTAATCTTTGTATTTAAAACCCCACTTAAATCATAAATGGACAATTTAAACGTACTCGTCGAAGCGAAGAAAGAGTATCTCGGACAATTGTGTCATCTCATGACCCCGGTTATGATTGAAGTGTTTCAGGATATGTACGATGAAGCAGACAAGCTCTCAAAGGGGCGAAAGGTGCTCATCATGTATCAAAAGCTTCTCAAGGAAGTGCCGAATTGGAGTAACGCCATGTCAAAGTCGCATTCTGATAACATCACGGAGCGGTGTGCGTGGTTTAGTGATCTTCTCGCCGCTGTTTTTGTCGCGTGCACGAAAATTCTTTCAGCGGTTCGTTTGAAGTCTGACAATAAGAAGATCAGTTTGAAGCTTCCCACGAATGAAGTGTTTATTCAAACCGTGTACAACAACGCCGCGAAAAATCTGTACAAAGATCCGTATGTGTATCACGAAGAACAATCGGAGTATACTCGCGATGAAAAGCTCGTCGCGCGTTTCAGTGCGTGCATCGAAGAATCCATTAAGGAATTAATTCCGGTGCAACAAATCCTTCAAACGTATATGTCACAAGAAAGCAAGGACATCGATATCGGTGAAACCGATGATCCCGAAGATCCCGATATTTTCGACGGAGAACCGGAAGCCGAGCCGATGGCTGAGCCGATGGCTGAGCCGATGGCTGAGCCGATGGCCGAAGCTGAACCAGAAGGAGGAGCCTTTCCGGCGGACGTCGAAGACATCGCACCAGTCGAAGAATTAGCGCGTCCGATGGGTTCCCCACTCGATAACGAGTTCAAGACGATTAATAATGTTCAGGACCCATACCCCCAACCTGAAGCCGAGACTCAAGACGAAAACGTCTTTTTCGGGGACGCTCCAGAACGCAGAACAAAAAAAGTTGGCTATAATTAAATGGAACTCTCCGACTATCTTCGAGATCCCGTTTGGGCTGCGTTGATCGGTGGACTCATCACGGTTATCTACATTCACGCGAAGGCGCAACTCAACAACGAAGGTAAGCTTCAAATGGCTCAGTACACGAAGCCGGCGGCACTCAACGCCATTCTTATTTATTTTATTGTTTCGAACGGTATCGGTCAACGTGAGTCGATTTCAACGGAACCTTTTTAGACTTAAAGATTTTGAGGGTATAGTATTAAAATGGCGTCGGTTTCTGCTTTTAACGACATGATGACTCAATTTCTTGTGGAATTGCACAAGACATTCCCACAGGAGAAAGGCATTAAAAAATTCATGACTCAGTTTGAACTTCTCAAGGATGCGAATCCGAGAATGGCTGTCGATACGTTTATGACTGGAATCAGTCCGTATGCGGATAAGATTTCACAAAAGGATGATTCGTTCATTCTCGAAGATATCAACAAAATTGATTATCTCTGTGAATTGAATTTCAAGGACAATTGGAAGGCGTCCCTCTCGACGAACACGAAGGATGCGATCTGGCAATATCTCCAAACGCTCTACATGCTTGGAACGACGATCACCGCTATTCCGGCAGAGACGTTGAGTATGATTGAAAACATCGCAAAGGATTGCGCAGACAAAATGGGTGACGATGGGACGGGTATCGACGAAGCTGCACTCATGAAGACCATGAACAGCATGTTTGGTAACCTTATGAAAAAATAAACCTTACATTATATAAATGAAGGCTTGGTTTGACGACCCTAAAGAGTTGATCAAGGCGGATAAGGTTTTGCAATTCTGGCCAACCAATAAACAATCTCCAGAAGAACGCGTGAATGCCGCTTCAAGATTCGTCATTTACGCGACCTGTTTTCTTTATTTGATTCGACGTGATGTTCGTGTCTTTGTGTTAGGTGCGACCGTTCTCGGTGTTCTTTATGTTATGTACAAGGCGAAGATGATCAAGGAGACCTATGGACGACCGATGTTTGGTGGTCAGGGGTGTCAGATGCCGTCGATTGATAATCCGATGGCGAATGTTCTATTGACGGACATTACTGATAACCCCAACAGACCACCGGCGTGTGATTACTCGTCGGTTCGACCTATTGTTCGAAGTTTTGTGGATGATCGCATCCCCTATGATGCAGGGAGGTCGAGATCCCCACTTCCCATGTATCAAAAGAGTGCCGCCTCTCGACAATTTGTCAGTGGACCGGTCACCTCCATTCCAGGTGATCAAACGGCGTTTGCCGAATGGTGCTACGGTGATAAGCATCGTTCCTTATGTAGAAGTGACACGGGTGCTTGCAACCCCAATGCGAGAGGTGCTCAGCTCGGCGCTTTCTCGGGATTAGATTTCAGCGGAGACAGACGATAAATATTCTTATCTAATAGTAAATGGCATATCAGCTCCAACCTGGCTTGTCGCTCGTTGAAAATCCGGCAATCCCGACAAACCGCGCGACGGATGACGTTTTCGTATACCCTCAACCGAGTACGTTGAACTATGGTTCGAGACCCCAGACCATGTTGTATGGCACGGCGCCATATATGGCTGGTAAGGGATCCCCAGCGCAATACATCGACACGAGTGATGAACTCAGACCGCAGTCGACGTCACAGTTCAACAAGTTCTTGGTGAAGACGCACGAACGTAACTTTTTCCCTCTTCAAAACATTGAATGTAAGCTTCCGCTTCAGTCTATGACCTATGAACCGACGAGCACCCGAGCTGATCTTCAGAATGGCTTGTTTAACCAAAGATACCACAATAAAAATATTAGCAAGAAGTAAGAATGGCTGATCCCATCTCAGTTTTAGCGGTAGCTGGCTTGGTGTATGCGGGTCGATCCCTCAGTAAGGACACTGAACCTGTTCAACTGGGACCTCGTCTCATCACCGAACCACAAGAACCACTCTTGTCTGATCAAGTTCCGGAATTCAGAGAAAATCGTTTTGAGGCACCCGTTTCCGTGCAGCCGAAGAATGAAACCCCGTCGTTTGCGGTCATCGCTCCACAACAGCGAAGCGGTGGCCAAGAAATCTTGAATATGCGAAACCGTATGTATGACCAAGGGCGTATGAATAACCTCTCGCCGATTGAAAAGCAAATGGTTGGTCCGGGTGTTGGTGTTGGACCGAACGTTCCCGCATATGGAGGATACCAACAACTTTTCCGTGTCAATCCGGTGAATGTCGGTGAATACCGTTTGACTACGCTTCCAGGTCGATCTGGTCCGGCACACGATATCTCCGGTGGTCGTCACGGCCTCATTGGTGAGGTCACGCATAACATGCCAGAAAAGACGGCGTTTCTTCCGAATCGACGCCCAGAAATGCCGGGTCGCGCACAGGGTATGGGTGGACGCATGGTTCGTCAAGAGCACGAACGTACCAAGCGTACGACCAATAGATCGGAGACTGGTTTGCGCACGGATGGTCTTGAAAATGCCCCAGCCAAGCGATTCATTCCATTGGGAACGATGGCTCAAGACCCGACACGTAATAAGTCTGATGCAAATGAATTCCAATACCAGTACAATAATCAACCGGCTCCAGGTATTCATAACTTCCATGGTGGTTACAGGAACGCTCCGGGTAGCATGATCGCCCAGGAACGTGGCCACACGGGATACACCACAGAACAACTCCAAAACTATGGTTTCCGTGCAGATGATCGTCGTGGTAAGGCGAACAGAGCGGGTAATGCTGGACGCATGAATGTCAGAGAAACAGCCTTGAAGCAGGGTGGTGTTCTTTCGAGTGTTCGTGCCGATACCACGCGAATTGATGGACGCATGAACGCTGCCAACGGTGCTTGGACGCAACAATACACCAATGACAAATACTACAACTTCAACGCCTATAAGGGTAACGAAAATCCCAACGCCAGATGCAATGAGCTCGATGTCGCGAAGAACCAACTCACGAATAATCCGTTGGCTCAACGCTTCTATTAAATTGATATAGATATCCGTGTAAAACAATCATTAAAATATTTGTACCTATATTTTAATGAAGGTCTACAGCCTCGACATAGATAGCAGTGAAAGAGATGCTACCTTGTACCCATCGCCATCGAATTACGTCGTGAATCTCAAAAGTCCAATCTATAACGTTTCAAAGATTTCGCTCGTATCAGCAAAAATCCCAAACACACAACTTCTCATTCATTCCGCAAATAAATCATTTACCGTGGATGGAACACTCGTCGTGCTCGATGAGACAAACTACTCGAATGCACATGATCTCGCGACGGATTTGTTAAATGAACTCGCACCACCCGTATCTAATGTGACATCAGTCATCTATGACGATGACACGAATGCTCTCACATTTTCCAATGTCGGTGACTCAAATACCTTCACGTTTGAGTTTGGAAGTGGTCTATATGGATACACAAGCAATGCATCTGCAAACACCACTCCCCATCAAGTATTAGGACTCGCGTCGCTCGATTATACGTCATCAAATGGTCGTATCGTCACAGGCGCTGTGAATCTCAATGGACCAACATCAATCATCGTTCGCGTGAGTTCTGGTTCTGATCAATTTAACAAGACTGTCTTTTCAAATACACCTTTTTATACGGGACGTATTCTCACGAAAAATGGTGAAATCATACACGCAGGCGCCGACGATCCATTAACACATGAATTTCATTCTGGACCACAACGTTCTATTCACGAGTTATGTGTCGAGTTCTTCTATATGAGTCATGGACGACTCATTCCCTATGATTTTAGAAACCAGGATCACGTACTTAAATTTGAAATTACAGGATCTACTGATAAACTCGAAAGTTTGCCTAAAGTTGATCGAAAAACGGAGTTACCGCCACCAATAAGTATTCCCGAATTGGAGAATCCTTATAGATGGAAAGAGTATGCGTCCATAGCTTTGATTGTTTTTGTTGGCATCATTGCTTTGATGCTCACGAAACGTAAACCACAGGTGATTACGCCCGCGTAACCGCGTAGACCGGTTGGAGGGGTTTGCGAACACGAGACGACATTTGCGACATGACCAAGTACACGGTCACCGACAAGAGCGTCGTGAACAAGGCAGTCAACGTGTAGTGCATACCACCGTTACGTTGAACCTTAACGATTTGGTTGATCAAGAATCGAACCAAGTCCATCCACGCAAGCGCGGCCGCGAAGGAAAAACCGGCGACGACCGCGTTAAGGGACTGGGACTCAAGCTCCTGGGTGACCAAGGTGACGGCATCGATCGCCTGCTTCATTGTATAGTATACTATACTTATAGAAATTATTCGGGAAGCAGATCTTCTTCGAGTGCAATTTTTTTGTACTCTGTCTTTTTATACCCACGCGTCCTGGATGTATCACTGTCGCTGTCACTATCCGAATCGGAATCAGAGGCACTATCATCATCGATGACTTTAAATTCATTCGTGGTCCATCCCTCCACAGTGCTCATTACTATTAATAGCATTTTTTAAGAGCTCTTCTACCGGACTTTGTGGTACCCACGAATCCCATGCGTCATACGTCTCGTTAATGGCTTTAAATGCTGGATCGTCTCCTGAGTACCTTACAAATTCAATACTGTCATCGTCAATGATGTCAATATCGTCGATGTCTTCTTCGTCATCAATGTTTTCGTAAATTTCGGGAAAGTAACTTCCAATATGTTGTCCAACTGTGCGCATGGCACAATATTTTGCAGCGTATTCAAAGTCTTTACTGACGATTGCGTCTCTTCCACACGCTTTTGCATATTCGCATGAAAGGATGATAGCCCTTTCGATGACTGGTGTCACAATATCTATGATAGTTTTCAAATGACTTTCATACATATCGTTACCCGTATCACTGAGATCAAAACCAGTCTTCATTTATTAGTTGTCTCCAAAAATAGTTTGTGCAATTCCATCCATAATTCGAAGGATGTTGTAACTTAGGGCGTATACACGTAAATCGCGGTCGTGTGTGTCATTTGGTGTGACATTCATTTTAAGGGTTTGATTCTTGATGAGTGTAAAGTTCTTCTGACCTGTGGGGTATGGTTTTTCTGGTTCAAATCCGAAATTGTACGAATAAAATCGTCGAATGAGAGGCGTTTTTGCGTGGTGAATACCAGGTTGAAGCGCCTTTAGAAACATAAATTTACCCGTTTCACCCGAGATGATTTGTTCATCGTCGAGACGTAAATCGAGAGACACAAGGTTTTCATAAAAGAAGAGACGATTATCAACCGCCACGTAAATGTTATCATAGTCAAACGGACTCACAAAATCAGAGAATTTACGTTTATTCTCGCGTTGAATAACGAAGAAGAGTTCTTTGACTGGATTTACAAACGATAAATTAAACGTATTGTCACGAACACTCTTTGGAATTTTGAATGCATTCTCCTGAAGCTGTGTGATCACAAAGTCTCGCCGTGTGTGTTGAATCTTGAGTCGTTCAGCGCTTTCAAGAAAGATGAGTTCAAGGTTCATGTTGAACTTTTTAATTCTATTTTCGAGATAGGATCGTTTCAGTTGATCATATACACGAACATGACCCGCACTCGTACCGGTTCCATCGTTCGATTTTGCACCGGCTGCAACGCGCGTCCCGTCACCTGAAACTGCAACGGACCAACCGAGTTCATCACCAAGGGCTTCGGCGTCGAGGTCTTTACCAACTCGAGCCCAGCCACTCAAACCATACGTATACACGCGCACATGTCCCGCATCCGTACCAGTTCCGTCGTTCAAGTTTGCACCAACGACGAGAATACTTCCATCGTCTGATAGTGCGACCGAGGTACCACTTTGATCACCCAGCGCTTCACCGTCAACATCGGATCCGAGTTGTGTCCAATTACCATTGACGTACTCAAACACACGCACGTGACCCCGAGAGCTTGAATTCTTCGGACCACCGACAGCGAGTCTGTGACCATCTCTCGCAAAACTAATGGAAAATCCAAATTCATCCCCGGGGTTTTCACTTTCGATGTAGTCACCAAGCGGAAGCCATTCTTGTGTGATTGAATTTAAGTATAACGTTCTGAAATAACTCGTGCCATCTGGATTGTTCGCGCCACTCGCCACACGCAATCCGTCACCCGAAATAGATACACTGTATCCGAGTGCATCACCTGTTACCCGGCCAAGTTCAGTATGTTTATGTACCCATGCACCTTCTTCGTATTTATATATATAGAAAACACCTTGCGACGTCGCATATCCACGACCACCGATGACAATCGTATTCCCGTCATCCGAAAGATCGACCGCATTCCCAAAGTTCAAGTTTAGATTTGACGCGTGAATCACTGGATTTATCGCTTCACCACTTCCCCACGTGGTTCCATTCCATCGAAAGATCTTCACCTGACCGTTATTCGAGATGCCATTATAATTATGATCTGGTGCACCGACTGCGAGAATAGTACCATTCGATGAAAGTGAAATCGACTGACCAAAGAAATCATTCGCAACACTTCCATCTATATCCGATCCTAACTGTGTCCACGTCTGATTAACGAGTTGGTACACCCGCGCATGTCCGGAATCATTCGGTACCGCGTCGTTATTTGGCGCCCCGACCGCCATGATGGATCCATCTTTTGATAACGCCACTGAAAAGCCCGACTCATCACCAATCGCCTCACCATCGATATCGACACCAATTTGAAGATAATTACCAACTTCATAGCCAATTCCAGCAGTCGTGTGTGATGCATAGGAAGTCACGTTGTTCAAGAGAATTTTTGTGTTGTCGACGACGACATCTTCAATGTTTCTAAACTTTACCTCTATTTCGACTTCTTGCTTGTCGATGGCACACAGAGGTATCGCGAGTTCTGGGTTTTTATAAAAGTAAAAAGGAACATCGACGAAATACTTTTCACGTGTAGTCGCCGTACCGAGATAACCAATGATGGTTGGATCAGCGACACGCACAGATGATTGTCTATTTGGATACTTTCCAATGAGTTTGGATAGAGCGGTCTGGTTCGTCTGTGTGCAGTTGTGTTCTGAGTAAATTTGTAGATAATCGCTCGGAATACGTTGTATTATTTTACCACCGATGATGAGGTCCACGTATTCAATCATGGCATGCGCGATGGACTCGACGTACCCAATACCACTACTCGAAGCATTCGGAATCGCGTCGAGTTCAATTTCAAAACTTACTGTTTTTAAAAGATCTCCAATATTAACCGGAATCCGGCTACGAAGTGTGGTTCCGAATTCGGGTACACCGTCAAAATCATGTTTCGTGAATGTTTTCGCGAAATTTGTATGTCTGGAAAACCGTTTCGTGAAATATGTAAATTGCGGTTCAACCGTAAAAAACCTGTCCTGTGGACCGGTTGTCTCGAGCTGAAGTCTACCAGCCATTACTACTATAAAGGGTTAAAATTTTAAACCAGCTAATCCACTTTGAATGCACAGAACGTTATAGTTCTTTGCGTAGACACGAACCGTGTTTGGACCGTTCGTCGTCGAGTCGAGTTTAATCGTAAAGAGTTTATGATATACACGACTCATATTTACTTGACCTGTTGGGTATTCGACTTGTGGGTTTTCGGAGAATGAATACACACCGAAGATTGGATTAACCGCTGTAACACCAAGCACCGTTGGTGAGTTCGTGTGGTGGGCAAACGGTTGTTGGTATGTAATAAATTTATGATCAGCGTTAAATATTTGATTGTCGTTAAACTTCAATTCAACATTATCAATCTTTTCAAAGTTTAATGGAAGGTTATTGCTGGTATAGTATTCGTTTTGTGCGACAAAATACATTTCTTTGACTGGGTGTTGAAATTTAAGCATCACCGACTTTGTATCCACACCGTAAGGCATGACAAACTGTGACATTTGAAGTTGGGTAATCACATACTCAAGTGGGCGAGTCAATAAATAATTCTTTTCATCCGTTCCAATGAATACAAATTCTGTATCCATAGACACATTCTTAATCGACGCCGTCACGTTCGAGGGGATGATGTTATTTTTCGTGTCTCGAACAATCTTATTAAGTGGTCGCAACTTCAAACGAACTTGGACCAATTGTTTCGTCAATGCACACACAGGAATCGACAAGTTTGGAAATCTATAGAAGAAGAATGGTAAATCAATGAAGAATGTGTAGTCGTCGCGATACCCAAGATAGTTTCCATGACTATTCAAAAAGTAAAGCGACTGTGCGACGTCGTCATCATTATTGTACAATTGTTGATGCATGAATATGTATTCTCCTGTGATTCGCTCAATCGTCTGTCCACCGATGAGAAGTTCTGCATATTCAATGAGTTCCGTACACACAGATGGCACGTATACGAGGTTATTGATTAAATTACTCTCGTCTGGTGTTGGATCACTCAAGGTTATCTTAAGGGAAATGTTCTTAATCAAGTCACCTTTGTTTTGTGGTACACGGCATTCGATAATTTCACCAAAGTCAATTTTACCATCAAACGGACTTTCAATTTGTTCGAGTGCAAATTTACTGTGTCGTCTGAACAATGTCAGGAAATAGGAAAATTGTGGTTCACCCGTGAGCCATTGATCTTGGATACCAGTGACAGCGAGTCTCACACGTCCAGACATATCTACTGTATGTGAGTAAAATTTTGCGAAATAAAACGGTTCACTACAGTAGAATGAATCTTCAACTGAGGAAATTCAAACCCGAGAATATGAGCGACGATCGGGTGTGTGTATTCATAGGTAAGCGTAACACGGGGAAATCAACCCTCGTGAAAGACATTATGTATCATAAAAAACATCTTCCAGCCGGGATAGTCTTGTCGGGTACCGAGGAAGGAAATCACTTTTATTCAGATTTTATTCCAGATTTATTCATTTACGGAGATTACGATCGAGAGGCGATCGAACGTGTGATGGCCAGGCAACGCAAACTGGTGGGTGCGGGTAAAGATAATTGTGGTGCATTTATGCTTCTTGATGATTGTATGTATGACTCAAAGTTCCTTAAGGATACGTGTATTCGTCAGTGCTTCATGAATGGTCGGCACTGGAAGATCTTCTTTATGCTGACGATGCAGTATGTCATGGATCTTCCACCAGCACTTAGAGCAAATGTAGACTACGTATTTATACTCAGGGAAAACATTATACAAAACAGAGAAAAACTGTATAAATCTTTTTTTGGTATATTTCCGTCGTTTGATATGTTTTGTAAGGTCATGGACCAATGTACAGAAAACTATGAATGTCTCGTACTCGATAACACTGTAAAATCTAACAAGATTACAGACTGTGTTTTTTGGTATAAGGCAACAGTTCGTAAGAATTTTAGAGTTGGTGGTCCTAGTTTATGGCAAGCACACAGGAAAATGTATAATCCTAAATACTCACAGCAGAAGGATGATGATGCAAAGAATGCAACAAAAAAGACTCGACTCACTGTAATCAAAAGAAAATGAAAATGCGTCACTCATATGTTTCAAAAAACTCAGGCTATATAAATGTCTGACATACGAACGATGAACCTAAATGATAAGGATGATGGTATGGTTTCGCTCGATAACCCATCGACTACGTTTGTGCAAGAAAACGTACATGAAAAAAATATGAGTCAAAGTAAAGATACAACGACCATGGATTCCACGCCGATTTCCGAACTTATGGGCAATGCTTCCGCGGCACCGGATATCATGGCTCCGCCGATGATGACTGCCGAACCGCGTATGCAAAGCGTTCTCGCGACGGCTCCGCAAATGCCCATGCACCAAGCACCGGCGCATTCCGAAGAAAAGAAGGTGGAACCAACGAGTAAAAATATTATGAATTTGACGGATGATCAATTGTTTGCCTTGATCGCCGGTGTATGTGCGGCTGCCGCTGTGAGTAGGCCGGTCCAGGAGAAGCTTGCGAGTACTGTACCCAAGTTTCTGAGTGAGAATGGCTCTCGAAGTGCGGTTGGATTGGCTTCGACGGGTCTCGTCGCTGCCGTGATTTTCTACCTCACAAAGACGTATATCGTGAAGAATTAATAATTCACAACGTTCATCGCCGATGCCATGGGTTGCGTGGCTGCTGCATTGTTCGCAGTTTCCCAACCCATTTGAGTGTAGAGCGTCTTATGAATACCCGAATAATAGGTAATCAACGCACCCAACGTAAAAGTGGTCACAAATAATGCACTACCTTGCAGTGTTTTCTTTGTGTCTTTACCGTATTCCGTCACGGTTTCTTGTGACTTTTTACTTACACGCCCAAACGCGAACGCCAGGAGGAATGAGAAAATAGACGCAATAAACATGAACTTTTGATCCACCGCAAGTTGTGGGATATTTCCAACGATCAATCGAAGAACGTTTGGCATAACGATTGTCATTAACGCGAGGCGGGCGTTATAGTTTTCGATGAACAGGGGTGTCTGAGTCAAAAGCATAACAGCGGCCCATAAGCCAATTGCTTTTGCAACGAGGGACACTGGAGTCTTCATATAAATGTAGTAAAGATTATTTATCCTGAATGTACTGACCACAGAACTTTGTCTTTGACGAGATCTTTTCATATATTCCAAGATCAATACATATTTGGCGGAGTTCTATAAAATTTGTCCAGAAGTCTTCAGAATGTGAATACTCTTGTACTGTCGCGTGTGCGAGTTCGTGAATGAGCACGTGAAAGATTTGATTCGAGTTCTGACCATCAATACACAAACCAATATCAACACCCTTATTCGTATTGTAGCCGATCGGTCCACGAGTTCTACGCATAGCCGTGATGGGAATACACCGTGTCAACATATTGAATTTCTCGTTATTCGTGTCAGCTAAGTGTTCACGCAATCGCCTGTATTTTTCTTTAACCTCGATGAGTCTCTGCGGTTCACGCGTATATGTGAATATCACAAAGTTAATAATGATGAGCAAAACCCAAGCTATCATTTCTTATATACAAAGATAAATTTACTATAGAGTTCTGAGATTGGATTCCCCTCAAGTCCCTGCCATATTTCTAATTTGAATCCCAACTCCTCTAGATGTGTGATTAAGAGATCCTTAAATGCTATAGGTTCTGAACGCGGTCCATCGGCATAAAACGGTGTATCGACGAGATGTACGAACAATTTCTCACCAAATCCGCCATTTCCTGGATGTCTCATCTTGAAAAAATTCCCAAGCTTGTCCGTCATCGGTGTTCTAAACATGATCTTTTCCGAATCTGGAATGATACCGATGAGACGCCCTCCGGGTCTCATACGTTTCCGTATTTCGCGTATAGAATCAAAAAACATATCACGCGTTTGAAATATATAATGGAGTGAAAAGTTGTAACAAATGATATCAAAGTGTCTGTGTGGACAATTGAAAATATCACCGTGATAAAAATTCACACGCATTTTCATATTCTTTGCTCGTGTTTTTGCTTCTTCGAGTGCTGATGGCTCTGGGTCACACATGTTTATGTTTGCCCCACATGCACGCCATTTTTGGAGATCCCCACCAAATCCACACCCCACATCGAGAATTTGGTAGCCTTCTTTCGTGACTGACTGAATCAGTGCACGCTTCGCATCATTGTGCGTTCTGCGAAGGTCTTCCATTTATATTTACTATTCTCAGTCTTTTAAACGACTTAGTGACTCAAAAGGCTTAAAGTTTAATACCGTATCAAGACTATAATGACTTCTCTTGAACAAGATTACACGACAGTTCCGGGACAACTCTTCGCGTGTTTGTCCGTGATTGGACCCGAATGCCCTCAAAAGAATGATAAATTTGGCGTTAAGATCCGTGGTGCCTTTGCGACTCGTGATGAAGCTGCAAACCACGCGAAGCGTCTTCAAAAGGAGGATTCGACGTTTGACATTTACGTCGTCGACATGTACAAGTGGTTATTGATTCCACCGGATCGCGACGCGATTGAAGATGTGCATTATCAAAACGAAAAACTTGAAGAAATCATGCAAGGTTACAGAGAAAACCAAATCCAAGCGGCACGGATGTTCGAAGATCGCAAGAAGGACATGATGTCTGTGCGTGCAGATGGTTCGTACATCAAACCTGGTGATGAAAACTCCAAGTATTACACGAAACCAGACGAAGCACCGATCAGTCACCCAGCCGAAGTCTTGGAACGATTGCAAAAAGAAAAACCGGATGCATCAATGGAAGATCTCGTCAAGGAAGCGGATGCCATCGTGGCTGCCGAGGTCGAGGAACGACGAAAGAGACGAGAGGCCGAGGCCGAAGCCGAGGCCGAAGCCTCGACCAATGGGACGATCGAGGAAAAGAATGAAGAACCAGGTGAGGAAGTGACGTCTGCGTAAAAAAATTATGAGTGTAATGTAATATGCTCAGCGTCATTCTTAATATTATTACATTAACTATCGTCGCGGCGCTATTTATTTTGTTTTTTTCCTTGTACAAAAAGAGAAAAAACAAAAGTGATACTGCTTATGAAGTGGGGTTAGAATTGCTAAAAGACCCACTTGTCGTGAGTCGTGCATATTTCACGGAACCGGCGACGGGTGATATCGGTGATTTCGAACCATTCCCAACCTCAGGATGGTCTGAGGATGACTGGTTGCATGGTTTTACCCATAAAAAATCCTAAAATGAAAGCTACAAAAATAATAATATACGCCGTCTTATCGATGGATGAAAACACATCATTAGTCTTGTTTGCATCGATCGGTTGCCATTGTTGTTGCATACCCGGAAAAACGGGTGGCGGCGGGGGAGGCGGCATGTGGTGACCATATGCATGGTCCTGTCGTTCGTCATAAAAATCATCACGGTTATCGTAGTCTTTATTTAACGATTCAATTTCAGACTTGTAATCAATGGGGTTTCCTATATCCGTCTCCATTTGTTATACAAATCATCTTTTTTTTAAGCTAAATTTCCTCATCTGACTCGGACTCATCCACGACAAAATCCTTAAGATTTCCATTTTCATCAATCTCTTCATCTTCTTCATCCATATCGGAATCATCTTCGGAATCATATTCCTCGTCAGTGTCAATATCACTACCAAAATCAGAATCGTGTTCATCTTCATCGTAATCATCCATGAGATCTTCTTCAGTAGGCTTAAACAATTCCGGTCTCTTTATTTGACGTCCTGAGCGAGTCCTTGTGGTAGACATTTTCTTTTTAATTGATTCTATTGTTTAAGTATTTTGGATAAAGAACATCACCTTTATTGATCGCAATATTTATGAGTCGGTTCTCGAATGCGTACCCAATCCTTTTGGTGAGTTCATGAATAGGCTCCTGTATGTCATAATCTCCAGATTCGGCGTATAAGGCGATATCTTCAAGACTATCGAGTGATTCAAGCATATACTTTTGAGCCGTACGCACATCCACATACATGTGTCTCTGCGCCAAATTAAACTTTGATATGAATTGCATGAATACAGTTGGATTAACGCCTGAATATTGATGGGCTTCGCGCTTAAGATCGGTGAACGGGTCTTCTTCTGACTCTTCTTTAAAGGCGAGTTTTGAAGCTAGCAGTATACCAACACCAAGTAATATAAACGCCATATCTGTAATTACATGCTATTTTTTATTTGGGTACAATGCATCCATGGATTTCGTATTCAGAGCATATACACGACCTTTTTTCCGACACACCTGACAATCCTGAAATATTTTACCTTTTTCAATCCTAAATGATGTAAACTTATCGTGATCAATTTTAGCCAATTCACAATAATTTGAAGTCGTCGCGGCGATGTACTTTTGTCCTTCCTTTGAAATTTTAATCACTGTGATGTCATTTCGTTTTGGTATGCACGACCGAATGTACTTCTCGACGTGTGTCTTCGCGTCACTGTAATCAATCTCAATTTTTCCCTTTTTCTCTGTTTTTATATTCGGACACTGCTTCACATCTTCCTTTTCTGGATACAAACGTTCAACGATCTGAGGCTTGAGTACGTGACGTCGTCCACAAAAGTCTTTACAGAATCCGTCTCTACGGTCTCGAAGTGTTTCACATCGACAGAAACACTTCTGTGTGATCTTGTCACCGCTGATGTAAAACCATACGTGATTTGAACCATGAGATCGCTTTAGATTTTCACAATACTTTGACGTTGTGGACGCGAGATATTGATTCTTAAATTTGAAGAGTTTTGTAATGTGTGCGTCACCCTGTCCTTCGAGATTCTTTCTAATGAAATCCTCGACGAGCATTTTCGTCTCTTCGTCGTGAAGTTCATCTTTCGTCTGTACATCTGTAAACGATCCCTCTTTGATTGTGCGTGAAGGACTCTCAACATGTACGAATTCCTGGTTTTCTGTACGAACCGCGGACATGGCTAGGATGTCTTTGTCTGGTAATTGGTCTATGCGTAAAAGTGTACTGAGTGGTCCAGTTTTGTATACGAACACTGGAAGATATGGTCCTTGTGTGATTTTACCACTCCCTAAACACCCGTCACACCCTTTACCTTCACATGTGTCATGTTTCGCCTTTTTATGCGACCATGGCATACGAAATCCACTTCCCTTTGAACGTCGTTGAACATCACCGTATACGGACGAATCTATGATCTCATTCCAATCGATCGACTTTTTAGCGGTATACAAAGCCACGAGGATGTGTTCTCGAAGCGCCACCGCTGACACCTGATTCACGACAAATCCGGGCCAATTCATATGGATACCCGTCTTTGTGAGATTACCAGCCTTTTTAGGCTCTGATACGGATATCAAACATTCTTTACCACCGTGACGCTTGACTTTGTCACATATGACTTTGCATATGTCTTGAATCTCTTCAATACTCAAGGCTTCTGTATTTTTGTAGTCTATATCGACGAAAAAGTTGTACGTCGGTGTCTTTTGTTCGACGACATAAACCTTTTCACCACGGTGAACACACTCTACATACTTTGTATAAAACTCGTCCAATTTATCAAATGGCACGGAGAGGACTCCACCGTCCATGAGCACATGTGATAATTGGTTTCCATGAGTAAACCCCCTTTGGGAACACCAACGTTTAAACATACTTACATTGTATACGCGTCTATTTTTTAATACCTACTCACAGACGTCACAAATGATAGGTCTTGCAACTCTACACTTGAAGATAATTCATTCTTTAACACTAAAAGCTCATAGACTTTCATGTCTTTAATTTCTTCAATCTTTTCATCCGCCTGTTCGGGTGTAAACGCCCTGTTATCGATAAAGAGGTCTTTAATTTGTCTGAGAATATACGCCTTTGACTTCATCACTACTTAATAGAGAATGTTTTTCTATTCATGCTTGAAACACACGCGTAAAACTCTGGATTTTTTATGACATTATCGATGATTCGAGTCCATCGTTTACGAACATTGAACTCCTCGAGGGTATCAAAGCTCATGTAATCGTTTTCATCAAACGTCTTTTTTATGGGTTGTTTGTTTTGTTTTTTCAACTGTGTCTTTTGTTTTTCTTCATAGAACTTTTTAATAAGTCCACATTGTTCATTTCTAGAGTAATCAACGAAGAACACGAATACGTTGTATACGAGTTCTGTTGTTGCATTCTCCTTGACTATAAATTTATATTCTGTGTATTCACCTTTTTTGAGTGCCACCACTCCTCTCGTTTCTTCTTCGAGTTCTCTGAGAGCACATCGAAGGGGATTGAATATTTCTCGACGACGACACCCGCCTGTCACAAATATCCAATCCTTGAAGCGACGGTCCCTGACGGTTAAAAACCTTGGTTTTCCGTCAGCAAACGTCACTGGGATCGCGATTGCTTTGTATTTTTTCATTGCTCATTAGCAAGTTACAATTAATGAATATGTTTATTTCGTCGACAAATCGCCCAATTCTTTGGTCTTATCCTCGGTTTCAACCTCGACGTCTTCTTCCTCCTCCTCGGGTTCATCTTCGTAGTAAGACAAAGCATTGATGTATTGAGCCATTTGTCCGGAGTGTGCCTTCACTTCCGAAACTTCATTCTTCGTGTTTTTGAGTTCTCTGTATATGTATAAACTACCTAGGATACATACGACTACAGCTACGAGGAGCATAGTTTCACGATCATAGGGAATCATCATTCTATTAACATTTCGATGTATTTTTTTAAGCACCTACAATTGCACCCATCTTTACTCTATTAGAGGGTGCACATTCGTATGCGGCTTGTCCAAACTGCACGGCATTGTAGTGTGCGTCTTCGCAGTCCTTTCCTGTTTTCGTTGGTGCTTGCTTAGCATCCACAAACTTTTCCAGCGTCCTGGATTTTGGATCGTAAGTGAGCACAAAAACGATGGCTAAGAGGGCTATAACAGTCCAAAACATATTATACTATTACCTGTGATTTAATTCGAGTACATGAGGCCACCCATACCATTTTCAACACGGAGCACGTTATAGTTGACAGCGTAGATCTTGTCCAACGAGTTGTTTTCGGTGCTGACGATTCTTGCCGAATCAAGTCGGGAGAAGTTGAGAGAACCGGTCGGTTGAAGCTTAGACGTTTCAAGGCAGAACGGGTAGATGAAAAGCGACGACTTCTTGTCACCCGAGGAGAACGGCACGTGGTAGTACGAAGACACCGCCGAATAGTTCGGAGATGCAAACTTGAAATCAGTGACATCCGTACCGTTGATTTGTAACTTGACCTTGTTGGTCGCCGTCATCAAACCACCCGCTTGTGCGTTACTCGCAAGGAACTTGATCGGGTGATTGAAGTTGAGTTCTTGGATCTTGGCCTGAGAAGCAACCGCGTTTTGGACTTGCGTAATCAGGATGTTTTGCGGCTTGCTCGCAAAAACGGCGCGCTCATCGGTGTCGAGGTAGGCGTAGTTCGCGTAGCACTCCCACTTATGGATCGCGGCTTGCGCACCCCACGTGATACGAAGCTCGACATCGTGATATTGGAGAGAAATGAGCGGCAAAGCGGATTGCCAGTTCTCACAGAAGAAGAATCGAAGCGGGTAGAATTGTTCATTCGCACCACCCCGGTAGATGCCACCGGCCACAGACTTCGACAAGTTCGTCGCGAGGAGTTCCGGGGCAATGTGCGTAGAGAACGCAGAGTCTTGTTCATCAATGACTTGACCCCCAATCAAAAGTTCAACCTTGGAAATCGCCGTACTCCAGTCAGCGACGGTGTTCGCTTGCGTGCCATCACCCTTGATCGGCATGAAATACACGTAGTTGAGCAAGTCACCCTTGCGCTCAAAGCGCACGGTAGACATGCCGTTGTTCGACACGTTACCCTGGATGACTTGACGTTCGGTCGTTTGAGAGAAATTCGTGTGACGACGGTAGGTAGATCTGAAGAAACTGACTTCGGGTTGACCGACAAGGTGCGCATCTTGAGCACCGACGGCCACGAGTTGGGCAATACCACCAGACATTTTATACTATATTAGCATTTTATTTTTTTAAGCTCGGCCTCGAGATGCTCTATCTTCTGTATGGCTTTCTGAAGAGCGCCATACATCGACGCGTATATTTGATCTGGGTTTAGGAATTTAAGATCTTGAATGCCGTATTTCTGATCAATGGTTTCAATCGATTTAGGCATGACTTCTTCGACCTCCTGAGCAATCCAACCAAGTACATTTTTGTCCTTTTGATGTTCGCTAAATTCTTCAATACCACTCTTCCATGTAAATCTACGTAGTGGTACGTTTTTTACAGTTTCGTAACATTGATCAAGATCCGCATTGATGATATTTTCCTTGAGACGTCTGTCAGACGTCGATGACCACGTGCCACCACCGGTTTTTGCCGCAGTTCCAATCACTTCAAGATCGAATGTCGGTGACGACGTTTTAATACCAACACGTCCGCTGGTGACGAGAGAATTACCTGAATTCGTGAGTTGTAAAGTCGTCGATGCAGTATTACCTGTTGTCGTAATTTGCTGAAGTGTGTAACTTGGTGTGATGGACACTGTTCCTAGCGTGATTTTACTCGCGAGCACGTTTCCACGTACGGTGAGTACGTTCGATCCAGTGTCTTGAATGACGACGTTTGCACCCACGTCGAGTGTGTGTATCGGTGAAGCGTTAGAAATACCATAATTGGAAATTACAGAGTTGAAACCAGTTTGAGTGTTTGAAAATGTGATTTGGTTTGTAAAGTTACCACCGATGTTAGACAAGAAACCGGCGTCCCCGTAGTACGCTGCGGCTGTGATAGCACCCGGAGTTGAGAGATTACCCCCACTACTGAAATTCATGGTCGTGATATCGATGAGTTCTCCGTCTTGTGTGTAACCAACGATGTTTGATACAGCCGTCGCCGCTCGCACGGGGCGAATGAATGTCGCGTTCGCCCTCGTCGTATTGAGTGCGCTGGTTGTTGCATTGAGTACAATCGTGTCATTGTGTTGATTTGTTTGACCAGCTCTGAAACCGATGGCAATCGCGTTTGTTCCCTGGTTCGTTTCACCAGCTTGGTAACCAATCGCCGTTGCGTTTGTTTGTTGTCCTTGGAATGCGCTGAGGTATCCAAGTGCTACAGTCGTGTTATTTTGAGAAATGTAACCAGCTCTGTAACCAACCGCGATACCGTAGGGTTGTTGTGACGTTTCACCCGCACCTTCACCGATCGACACAAAGAATGGTCCTTGGCGAATATTTCCTTCGATGCGTACATCACCTTTCACGTATAATTGTTTATTCGCAAATGTCGCATTCGTACCGATACCAACATTACCAGTGATGACAGTGTCTCCATTTACAGTTGCCGCAGTTGCCGTGAGACCGGTGGTGAGTAGTTTATTCGTACCACCCGTAGACACGTATCCATCTGCGAGGAACTTATTCGTACCACCCACCTTGTCGAGCACGAGACCATCACCGGCTGTGTAACGCATACGGGTACTTCCTATCTGTAAAGCACCCGTCAATTGCATTTGTTCGGTCGGTGTCGTGGTACCAACACCAACGAATCCACTGTTTTTGATTGTAATGACCGGCGAATTCGCGGTTCTAGACGCACCCGTAGCTTTCGTATCAAAAACAATCTCACCTGCGCGAAGGCGAATGCGATCTTTTGTGTCATTTCCCTTGAAGAGTAAGAGTTCGGATGCCGTGTTTCCTTGATCGAAGACTCGGTTTTCAATCACGGTATTCGCATAGCCATTATCACCGAGGGTTCCACCAAATAAAATCGATTTAGGACCCACCGTACTATCACTTTGTCCAACGTACACGTTACCAGACACGTTAAAGTCACCAGTTTCATTGATTCTAAATTTTTCACTGTTATTAATTCTGAAGACATGATTGTATCCAGTTGGTACGTTGTATCGTAGTTCGTTCGGTAACTGCGAAACACTAAAGTTTACGGAATCAGCCCCCGCGTTGTACAAACGAATCTTCTCACCGGCAGAATTCTTAAAGTTGAGAATGCTACTTGTACCGACTTCAACACTTCCATTCACCGCAAGACGGTTTGTGTCGGGTTGAGTACCGATACCAACATTACCATTAATAAACGTATTACCACCTCGTTTCACTTCAAATCGATCCGTGATGACATCCGGGTTTTGTCCGGTCGAGTTCACATCTCGAATCACGAAACCTGCGTCGTTCACTTCATCGTGAAAGTCGAGTGCAAATTTAATAGCATTTTCCGTACCAATTTGACGAAGGTAGGCCCAGTCATTTACCGACCCACCGTGACCGAATGAAATGTATGTGTTTGAATAATTCGCGGCGTTAACTCCAGACACATTCAAAAGCGCATCACTCGCATCGAGATGCAGATGACCACGCACACGAGCATCACCGACGACATCGAGTTCATAACCAGTTGTCGGTTGGGTCGTACCGATACCAAGTTGACCGGCACTTGTCATGACCATCAATGGCGTCGCACCACCGAGGCCGAGTTCGGCATCCGTGTGTGAACCACCTCTGTACCACGCAAAGTTCCCAGGTGTTCTGAAATATTGCGTGTTCGTTTGCACACCGACACCATATCCACTACCAGATAAGTTAATCTTTTGACGCGTCGATGCAGCGAAAGTCATATCGGTTAATATTTTCATGTCACCACCAACATCGAGGTTCGCTGTTGGTTGTGTCACACCAATACCCACAAAATTCGTTGTATTCTTGTTGAGAATCGTCATCGCCGGAACACCATTCACATTTTCGTTGGAGCCGACGATGAATTGTAATGCACCGCGATCTTTATTGGGTGTTCCGACGACTTCTTCGTGACAATATGAACGAATCTTAGAAAAGGCATATTCACGATTTTTATAGTTTGGCATCAGTGTCATTTCAACATTATTCAGCTCTGGTTGCGTACTCGCATAGCCGCGCTTCAATTTTAGCGCGCGTGTGAGACTTCCCTGTGCTGTGGGACCTGACACAACGATGAGCTTTGAATCGGTGTCTGTCGTACCGATACCCACATTTGATGTTGCGAGGTTAATCGTCATGATATTGGATTCCGTGCCATCCGTGAACGCGTTACCGAAATACATCTTTTCTGTATTCACTTGAATGTAGGCATTTTGATTGTTATCCGTGTCAATAAATCTAAAGGTTGGGTGTTCGTCTTGAATTCGGATATCACCGTTGACATGTAATTGACTTTGCGGGGTCGCCGTATTAATACCAACTTTGGCATTTTGGTCGATGACCATGGATACCGTGCCATTTTGTCCGGGGTTAAGCGCGGCATCGTTGTGTGAACCACCCTTAAACCACGCGAATCCCGAAGATGATCGATAGTATTGATTATCCGATTGCACACCAATCGCATACGTATTTCCATACAAATCAATATTTTGTCGAGTGACACTCCCAAACGTCACACGTCCATTCACAAAGACGTTTCCGTCGACATCAAGTTCTTGTTGCGGAACAAGTGTACCAACACCCACCTTACCATTCTTGGGAAGAAGTAATAGGTTAATGTTATCGGTGCTAAAGTTATTTGAACCCTGAATAAAGATAGAACCATTTGGTCCAACGGTTTGGTCGATGCCCATGCGCGCGGAAAGTCCACCATCTTCACTCGTGATGTGAAATTGGGAATACTCGACATACGACGGATCACCACTCACAGCCACACCCTTATTTCCATTGATACCCATACGACCAGTTGCAGTAATCACGTTACTCGTGACGAGATTCGAAAGTGTTTGACCATATGCGTGAATCACTGGTTCATAATGAATACTCGGGTTTACAACAAACTCCCTCTCTTCGAATATTTCTGTAATGGGTCGATTGTAATATTCACTCGAGTTTTCATCCCTAATTATGATAGAGCACCCCGTAAGATCACCACTCACAACACCTTGCACGTTATAAATTGTAATAAAACCCGGTGGCACCTGTGATACGACATCAAATTCAACAAAGTCGTCGGCTGTACCATCGGTTTGGACGATTGTGCTCAAATTCCCGTCGTATGCATTCGACGACGCACGATATAATGAGCTACCGGGTAAATTCGATTGCCTCGATGCCGTGATCACCATTTTACGTCCACCGATGTCAAAGATTTCAATCTCACGGAAGTGAATGATAGTTGATTGATTATCAGCGCGGTCGACACGAACCGTCCATGTGTGTGAATCATTGTGCACATCGAGGCGTGCGTGTGGGGTATCTATACCTATACCGACGTTCGACGTTGTCGCCAAAGATGTCGTCGCATTTGAAAACTTGATCGACCGTGTCGTGACGTTACCAGAGACGGAGTCACTGATCTGTTGAAATGTGATGTTCGAGAGCGTACTCGCGTCACCGAAATAGTAGTCGCTCGTCACGTTCCCGTAGACGTGTACATTTATGCTATTTGATGTATCTGGGATGATATCCTTTGCGACGAGCTCTGATTGTGTGTAACCAATCGCATATTCCTCAAAACCAATACCAGATTGATCAGGGGTTCTATAAATTGCCATGACGTTTGATTTCTCACCATTGGTTGATCTAATGAGATACGACCCAAGGTCATACCCAAGATCACCGGGATTTTGAATACCGTATCCTATTAGTGGGTTTTCTACGACGGTAATATTCGCGTAGATTAACTGCGTATCACCCAAAGTAGTGAGATTACCAGAAACAATTGTTCTACCCTCTAAGAATACATTCCCACGTACAACAAGTTTTGATTCACCCGTATCATCAATAAAAACATTTGATCCAACATCTAACGTATGAATGGGTGTTGTGTTCGCGATACCAACGTTCGATGTCGTCACGAATGATGTTTCTGTATTACTAAAAATAAGCGTTGAAGGCACGAATGCTGATGTCGATGCAATCTGATTGAAACTCAGATTCGAGAGTAAGCCGCCGTCTCCTAAGTAGACTGAAGCCTCAACGAACTGGGTACCTCGCTCCTTTACCTGGTGACTCTTCGTGTCGTAAGACATCACAACATTCTGAGCCACGTTCGGAGTTGTCTCCTCAACCTTCCTGAGATACACATTCGTAAAAACGCCCGTGTTCCCGATGTTCGGCATTGTTACTTTAAATAAGGATTATAATTTGGGGTGTGCCTTAATGTATTTGACTGTGTAAATATCATAAGAGACAGGTCTTATTTTTTCATGAGCTCAGCCACATGTGCTTCGAGCCGTTCTTTATCTTCGATGAGCTTCTGGATGGTACCAAACATCGCCGCGTAAATCTGGTCCGCATTTAAGAATTTGACATCTGTGAGTCCATACTTTTCATCCACGGTATTTACTGACTTTGGAAGAATTTCTTCAACCTCTTGTGCAATCCAACCGATCACGTTTTTATCCGTGATTCCTTCAACATCGTCTCGCCATTTGAAACGCCTGAGTTTGAGATTTTTAACGGTGTCGTAACATACATCCAAATTTGCATCTTGAATGTTTTCTTTGAGACGTGCATCTGACGTAGACGTCCATGTACCACCACCCGTTTTTGCAGCGTCACCGTTTACTTCGAGTGTATACGAAGGACTCGTTGTCGCGATACCCACGTTCGACGCTGTGACGATGGATGTAGTTGCGTTATTGAATTCAATGGTGTGGGAAGTTGTGTTTCCTGTGGTTGAAATTTGTTGGAATGTGTACGCTGGTGTAATCGACACATTCCCAAGAGTAATTTTACTCGCGAGCACGTTACCTTCCACGACGAGTACGTTAGATCCCGTATCTGAAATGTATACATTTGACCCAACACTGAGCGTGTGTGCCGGTGAGTTATTCGCGATACCAGCTGGTCCGGTTGTGATGAGACTAAGCGTTTCGTTTTCAATCGAAACGGTCTGAGTCGTGACGTTTCCGTTCGTCGTGATGAGTTCCAAGTTGGATGCGATATTTGACAAGAAATAACCATCACCCACGAATCGCGTCGCGTACACGTTACCGATCGCGTGTATGACATTCGATCCCGTGTCATCAAAATACACGTTAGATGCAATACTGAGTGTGTGATCAGGTGTCGTATTTGCAACACCCACCGGACCGGTCGTTGTGAGACTTATATCACTGTTCAAAAGAGATACAGTTTCACTCGTGACATTCCCATTCGTGACAATTTGTTCGAGATTTGATGCGATGTTCGACAAGAAATAACCATCACCAATGAATCTCGTGGCGTAGACATTACCGGTTGCGTGGATCACATTCGATCCACTATCATCGATGTAGAGATTTGACCCGATACCCATCGTGTGTTCGGGTGCCGTGTTTGCGATACCCACATTCCCACTCGCGACAAAACTCATCGCATTCGTGAATTCAATCGTATTCGCGGTCACGTTTCCATATTGCGTGACTTGTTGAAGTGTGATGTTTGAGAGACCGTGGGCGTTCCCGTAATAGGTACCGAATTCACTCACCGTGATATTATTTTGAACTCGGACATTCCCTTGAAGATCGATTAAGAGATTTTTATCTGGGTATTGATAGTATAAAATATGATCATCGGTGAATGTATTTTGTGTATACCCAACCGCAAATCTGTGATCGACGGCGTGGTGAATCAATGCGATATTGGAATATGAAACAATTTCCCCTCCTTCGAGGTGACTGTGTTCAATGATGAATCCACTGTCAAGACCCGTCGCGCTATTGTTTGAACCTACACCAAAGATTCTGTCTTCAATCGTGACCGAGGTGGAAGAAATAATGGTTGTGTTACCACCGAGCGTGATGTTACCAAGGAATTCGGCTTCACTGGCGGAAATGACATACTTCCCTTCGGGTGTTATGAATACAGGTGACTGGATGAACTGACCGGTCGTATCTACCATGGGAATGTATTTATTCGTTGAATCTGTGAGACCGAGCACCGTAATGTTTGAACCAACTTCTAAATTTGCCGTCGTAACGAGACCCGTCGTCGCGTTCGTGAATTGAATGGTATTAGATGTCGTATTACCAGTGTTCGTGACTTGTTCAAGGGTTTGAAGCTTTGTCAAGAGATTCGCCGGAACAATCTTTCGAAGGTTATTGTTCTCGGTGTTGACGTACACGTACGGCGACGTCGTGGTCTCGATTGGTGCGTTTGGAATATCATTTGAACGACCCACACCCGTAACGGATACAATACCAGAATTTGGATGTCCCTTTACGACCAAACCAATATTTTGAATGAGATCGGTCGCGCCATATGGTTTCACGTTTGAGAGAGCACCCGCGGCGACATTACTGACATAGACAGTTTCACCAGTTTGGAAATTATCTGTATTTATTCCATCGGCACGTCCGAACGTGACGATGAGACCCTCTTGGTTTAGGGTAAACGCCTCATAGGCTAAGCCAAGGGCAGGCATTGTGGCACTTGAATCAGCTCGCGCCTTTCGAATAGAGAATGTATTGTTTCCAATCGTACCCGTCGCATACACAGCGTCACCTTTATCAATGACCTCCTCTGCCTTTGCGTAGAGGAATGTGTGGTTTTGAAGTTGGTTCGTCCAGTTGGAACCATCATACACAAGCATATCTTCATTGGCGAGTGCCTTTTCCCCTATGACAACATTTGACAATTGGTCGAGTTTAACGATCACATTTGACACGAGATCCGTGGTAAACGCTGTGGTTGGGTTCGTAAATTGAATTGTATTGGAAGTTGTGTTTCCCTTGTCACTTACAACTTGTAACGTCACGTTCGCGAGATGTCCACCGTCCCCATAGTAGCGCGCCGCGTGGACGTTGTTTGTGACCATGACGTTTGAATCGACAAACACATTCCCAGTCACATTGAGTTCTGATTCCACATCGGTATTTCCAGAAACGACCACGTTAGATGCTACAAACACATTCCCAGTCACATTGAGTTCTGATTCTACATCGGTATTTCCAGTGACGATGACATTCGATCGCACAAACACGTTCCCATCGACGGTAAGTTCGGATTGTACATTCGTATTCCCAGTGATGATGGCGTTTGAAGCAATGAAGACATTACCACTCACATTCAATTCCGAGGAAATGTCGGTATTTCCGGTAATCACGGCGTTGGACGCCACAAAGACATTCCCACTCACATTCAATTCGGACGAAATATCCGTGTTACCACTCACGACGACGTTCGACGCCACGAACACATTCCCATCGACGTTGAGTTCTGATTGAATGTCGGTATTCCCAGTAATCACGGCGTTTGATTCAATAAAAACATTGCCAGTGACATTGAGTTCTGAAGATATGTCAGTATTTCCCGTGATAATCACATTAGAGCCCACAAAGACGTTTCCAGTAACATTGAGTTCGGAAGAGATGTCTGTATTTCCAGAGACAACGACATTCGAAGCGACAAACACGTTACCAGTGACGTTCAATTCCGATTGAACATCCGTGTTTCCTGTGACGATCACATTGGATCGAGCAAAGACGTTTCCATCAACGTTGAGTTCAGACTGAACATCTGTATTCCCAGTAATAATAGCGTTAGAACTCACGAAAACATTGCCGGTGACATTCAGTTCCGATGAAATGTCTGTATTACCAGCGATGAATACGTTTCCTTCGACATTGAGTTCCGACTGCACGTCTGTGTTTCCGGTGACGATGACGTTAGAGCCCACAAACACGTTGCCAGTGACATTGAGTTCTGATTCTACGTCTGTATTTCCAGTCACAATCACATTGGACGCCACGAATACATTACCAGACACATTCAGTTCTGAAGAGATGTCGGTATTACCGGACACAAACACATTTCCGTCGACGTTGAGTTCTGACTGCACGTCGGTATTACCACTGACAATCACGTTAGATGCCACGAACACGTTACCCGTGACATTGAGTTCGGATTGAATGTCGGTATTGCCACTCACGACGACATTCGAAGACACGAATGCATTGCCAGTGACATTGAGGTCGTAGCCGACGTCGATGTTAGCTGTCGCGGTGATATTATTCGAGCTCACGATGTTTTGAACAACCGTGAAATCGGTCGTAAACGTCACATTACCATCGACCGTGAGATCGCCACTCACGTAGGCATTCCCCGTCACACCGAGCACGTTGGACGTACCACTATCCTGCACATACAAATTCGATCCAACGTCGAGTGTGTGCGTCGGGATATCTTGAAGAATACCAAATTTCGATGCATCGTAGATTGCGATGGCATTCGTTTCATCGTACGTCGTGAGAGAAAACACCGTATTAATGTAGGTTATCGTGTAATTACTAATCACAAACCCAAACCCAAAGTTATCATTAATCTCGATGAGACTGCCTCTGATGACTTCTTCGGTGATCGTGATTGGTCCTGGACTCGTATCATTGACAACCGCGACCTGCGTTCCATTAACGGTTACTTCGAGTTCATTCCCAAAACCGAGCTGTGTGGATTGGATCGTCATATTTAACGTCCCAGTTACAGGTGCCGTGACACTGACGTTTGATGCGTTATACGTAATGGTCTTCAGGGGTGTCTCTGATTCATTGAAATGCCAACGACCAATGTGCGTGCTCCCTGTTGTATACGTATTCCCGTAAAATTTCGCCTTTAGGGGATTTGATGGATTAAACGTGATCGTCTGCTGCGTAGCGTCGCTCGCTGTATACCCAAACGAAAGTTCATCGCTACTTTCTTTAAAAATGACACCCACATTACTCCCCACCACCGTCCGGGTCATCATGACACCGATGTCATTGATCCCGGGGTTATTACGCGCGAGTTCTATGATTGGATCCTTAATAGTAAGATTCTGTGTGTTAATCGTCGAAGTATTTCCTTCGATATAAAGTTCACCTCCGATCCACACGTCACCACCTTCATTAATGTAAAAATTATTACCAACGTCGAGTAAGTGAATGGGATTCGCATTACCTATCCCTACATTTGACAAGGTGACGAGACCCGTAAATGTATTATTAAACACAGCTGTATTAGTCGTCACGTTACCCGTGATGAGTACATCCTCTAAACTTACACGAGACCCTGGACCAATATCTACGATTTCCTTGGTTACAAAATTATATACAATTGTGTTCGATGTCGCACGCTGGTCGAAATCATACCGTAGTGGTGCTACGTAGAACGAATTCGCCGTGAGACTCGGAAAAACATCCGGAGTTGCATTGAGCACGATCGTATTTTCAGGTTGATAATCAGACGTATTCTTACCGAGCCTGATCTTCTCTGAACGATCGATGGTACTCAAGTTCTTCACCATTTATATAATCTCGTATTTTAATTGGCGTAGATGAGACCGGCCATACCATTATTTATTCTGAGTATGTTATAATTTACCGCGTAAATTGGGTCGTTTATTGGTAAGGTTTCACTATGTATCATTGCTGAATCTAAACGACTGAAATTGAGCGTTCCTGTGGGCTGTAGAAGACTCGTCGTGAGACAGAAGCAATGTAAGAAGATGTCGGGCGACGTCACGTAATTCGTGTGGTAAAATGAAGAAACATCGATGTAATGTGGCCTTGCCCATTTATACACACCGATATCCGTGCCGTTAATGCTTATTTTCACTTTATTAGTTGCGGATGTCAACGCACTCGTATAACTGGTATTCGAGCACGCGATGTACTTTACCGGATGATTGAAACTCAACTCATGAATGAGTTCACCCGAAGGGATGTTCTTTTGAACCTGGTGAATGAGAATATTATGGCTTCGAGAGGCCATGCTTGCGCGTTCTTGATTATCTAAATAATAGTAATTCGCAAACGCTTCCCAATTGTATAACTTAGCGTCAGGTCCCCATCGAATACGCACTTCGACATTGTGATACTGCAACGCACACAAAGGGATCGCACTTTGTGGATTTTCACAAAAGAAGAACCGTAATGGGTAAAAATACGATCGTGAGCTCAAACCCGGATGTGGACCGTTTGAGGATTTTGACACATTATTCGCAAACGTGTCTATCGCAATCTTTTCACAAAAGATTGAATCTTGTGTATCTATGACGTGACCTCCAATCAAAAACTCAACACTCTCAATGAGGGTTGTCCAGTTCAATGAATCAAGTGCTTCTGAATGGTTGTCAATCGTAAGATACACATAGCCTAAAAGATCACCCGTTTTTTCGAAACGGATGGTCGACATAGAGTTACTATTCACAGCTCCCTGTATGGTTTGTTGCTCGAGAGATTGTGAAAAGTTGGAGTGCCTCTTAAAAGAAGAATTAAAAAACGAGACCTCCGGTTCGCCCATAATATGTTCATCTTGTGCGCCAATCGCGATGAGTTGAACGATACCCGAAGACATTTATATTACCTAAATGTTATTTTTACCTAAAAGCTCCGCATATTTGGTTTCCTGCAAACAAAACGAATAATCAAGAAGTTATCACCCGTGGCACCATCCTCGATAGTATCACCGTTTTGATCACGAATCGTCACTGTGAGTCGATCGATCGTGTTGATAGGATCGATGTATTGTGTAATGACTGGGTAGTGATCTCTGAACACAATTAAATCATTCGTCCCGGAGTGAACGTTTGATTTACTAATCAACGATGCGAATGAGTTTCTGAGAACAGACAACGCCGGTTGCGTTGCGACAGACTGTGGTGGATCTTTCGATGCTCGATCCGTGAAAATAGAGTCGAGTTCTGAAATCGAGACGTAACAATGTTCCGTCGCGTCCGTCGTATGAATATGTGCACCAAGAAGTCTCGCTTGCACAACATTACGAAGTGGTGTGTTCAGGTACACTGTGAAAGTGTTCGCACTGTCCTGTCCAACACTATCGAGAGTGATCGTGTGAAATTCATAATCAATATCCGGAATACTTTGGGACGGCGCCGTGATAAGTGCCATTTTACTATTATATACCTAGATTAAAACACCACCAATTCCATCACCAATTTCATAATCACCGTGGTCGCGGACGACCTGTTGCATACCGCATACACCACCCGGAGTTAACGATCGGCTATAGTAGCCCGCTGTCTTCTGGGGACCGGCGACGCATTCGAGCTTGTGCTCGAGATCAAAGATAGACTTTTCCGACTTTGGCTTAATCACGATAGGCCTGGCCTGGTAACCACTTCGGCGAGACTTCAGGAGGGTCAACAGGTAAATAGCACCAATGATTGCCAACACGCCCATGATGGCACCACGATCGGCTTTATTGAGATTGAGCTTGAACATTTATAGTTCACTGACATTTTTTTATAAAGTGCGTTAAAGATTTTTGAATACTTTCAAGTTAAAGGGTAGATGGACGAAGAGATTGTTCTCGACCGAGGAAATGCGACAGTCATGAAGCTTGACGCAGATGAACAGGCGCTCATGGACGAAATCCACATTAGCGCTCCCAAGATGCACATGCCGAAGCGCCCGGTATCCAACCAACCCCGAAGACCTCAACAACCGAGGAGTGCTCCACAGGAAGAGATCGATGCATTCGCCAACCCGAACAAGCAAGCCCCACCACCAAAGTTTGAAAATGAAGAAGTTGATTACGGTGAAGATGAACCCATGTTCTATGATGACGATGAACCGGGTATGTATGAACAGGAACAGGAACAAGAACGACCGGCGAACGGTTTCACATCGGTCGACGAAGAAAAGGCGGACATTTTAAATAAGCTCGCCAGACTCGAAAAGAAAGGCTTCAACGTGAACAAGCGCCTGAATGCGTACTCGTCGATTGACGAACTGCGCACCGAAGTGAAACGTGTCACCTATAGTATTGAAGTTGAACAGTCTGTTAAGTTCAGTAAGCGTATGTTAATCGCGTGTGTGACTGGTCTTGAATTCTTGAATAAACGTTACAATCCGTTTGAATTGTATTTAGACGGATGGAGTGAGTCTGTCATGGAAAACCAGGACGATTACGACAATGTCTTTGAAGAGCTGTACGTAAAGTACAGAAGCAAGGTCAATGTTGCACCAGAAGTCAAGCTCATCATGATGTTGGGTGGATCTGCTATGATGTTCCACTTGACGTCTTCGATGATGAAGGCGGCGCTTCCAAACATGAATGACGTGCTCAAGCAAAACCCAGACCTCATGAAGAACATGGTCCAGGCGGTTCAATCAACTGCCCAGCAACGAAACGACCAGACTCCGTCAGATGAAGGTCAATATGAAATGCAGGGTCCGGGTCTCGACATTTCTAAGTTGATGGGTGGTATCATGATGCCCCCACCACCACCGATGAATACGTCTCCGATGGTGACGACGCGCCAACCTGAACCTACATTTGACGATGACGATGTCTCTGATATTGTTTCTATTTCAGGCGATTCTACGGGGGGTGAAGTGAAAGAAGTGAGTGTGTCCACGACGACAAAACCCAAGAGGACCAGAAGAAAGAAGAAAACTGAAATTAATCTGTGAGTATATCATAGATGATAGGATACTGTCCCATCGAGGAAGATCCACCTGCGGTTCATCAGGTCGAGGTCATGCGACCGAGATCACAAAGAGAACCTTCAGGGCCCGAAGAGACCGAATGTAATTATTTAGTTTTAGCCTTTATCTTGGGTGTTGTCGTGTTAGCCGCGACTGATAACGCGTAAATCGTACTTAGTTCCATGTATGGAATTTGTTTAATTTGCAAATAGAATTCCAGCCATACCTTTATCGACGCGTAAGATATTATAGTTCATCGCGTATATACTTATTTCCTCAGTCTCGGCGCGCTCGTATCCTTTTTGTACATTTCGAAGGATTAGCTTTGCGTTATCGAGACGACTGAAATTACACGTCCCGGTCGGTTTATAATCAGATGCATTCATACAGAAGTGATAGGCGTAATATCTCGTATAAAACGGACACTCCTGATCTTCGTCGTATTGAATGATACCGTATTTCGTATGATTATAGTTTTGAATCACGTGGAAATACTGTGGAGACATGCTTTCGAGAAGGGGTGTTCCATTCATTTGAATATCCGCGGTTGAAAATGTAAACCTATCGGCTTCGACAACGGCTGATTTCGTCGTGTATCCAAAAAAGAGAGACTTAACGGGATGATTAAACTGTGAGATGTCAATGTCATTGTATCCACCGTTATTCGTGTTATCTGAATCTGCCTTGGCTTGCGCCGCTGTATAAATGCTAAATAAAGCATTCACATTACTCTGTTGCGCATCAACAGCTGGTTGATCGACGGGATTTCCAGACAGGAGTGAATTCAAAATCGTATTCGCCGAGTTATATTCGTTTCTAGCGATAACTGCCTTGTCGTTATAATACTCCGTGTCATTGCACACGATCTGTCTTTTGATATTTTGGACTTGCGTCACGATGATATCCATTCGCTTTTCTGTGAATCGCTTTCTTTCAGATGTATCTAAAAATATATAATTACCATAACAATTGACACCGGACACGTTTGATGACTTGAAGTTAATTCGAATTTCAACCTGGTGGAATTGTAGGGCTAGTAGGGGTAAGAAAGAGTTGTTGTCGCAAAAGAAGAAATGTAACGGGAGGAAGTTGGGGTTCGTCGTTGAACACTTGTTGTTAATTTCTTGAGATTTGGTGTACGTATCCGCCAAATAGTTTTGCCAAATATCCGAAATGTAATCGTATCCATATGAATCAACCTTTTGTCCACCGATGTACAAGTCAATCGTCGATTCAAAGAATTTATTGAGCAAGTCGGTTCCTTCGAACCACACTGCGTTAATGATATCACCATAGACTGGGATAACGACACTCGAATCAGTACTCGTCACTTCTTTGATGAACTTGGGTGCTTGTGAAAAGTTCGTGTGTCTCGAGTATTTCAAATTAAAGAATGACGTACCTTCCGACGTCGTCAAATAAACATCTTGTGCGCCTTTGGACACAAGCTGCACCAATGCTCCAGACATTTAATTTATGTCCAGATTATAAAAACAGACACTTTCCCTGAGGGAAATCTGGAGTTTCTTCCTTGATCGCGTGTCTTGGGATATTGAACCCCCCTTGCCTATACACTTTCATTCGTTTATAGTACATCGCTGTGAGGATGGACCACTTATCATGAATGTCATAAATGTGTGGATTGTTCTTCTTCCCCTTAGTCTCTCGCATGATTCGACCGATTGACTGAACGATATCAGACTTGGGGGTCGCTAAAATCACCGTATCGAGCGTGGGTATATCGAGACCTTCATGCGCTTGTGAAAACGTGGCAAATATAATCTTTTTTGTCGATGATTCCTGGAGATCCGCCTCTTTCATGCCACCCATGTATAGACCTGAATTTTTGGGAAAGCACTGATGTAAGAATTCACAATGCCATCGACGTTCACTGAGTACGAGTAATTGTCGAGTTCCAGCTGATGCCTTCTTAATCAGATTCACAAGCATGACATTTCGCTGTCGATCTTCAACGACCATCGTGATCATGTTTGGTAGTGATAACTTTCCAAACCGCGTACATGGTGGTGCATTTTTGTAATTCTCACATTCATATTCGATTGGAAACACATCGACTTGATCCTGATTCTTCCGTTCCACCGCAAAAAACGTTGGACCCATGAACCAATGAAGTACCTTTGTGAGTCCATCCTTTCTTTCTGGAGTTGCCGAAAGACCAAAGATGTGCTTGGGACACATTTTGAAGAGCGACTGACTGAACACTTTGGCGCATATATGATGGGCTTCATCGACGATGAGCGTTCCGATAGACTCAAAATCGCTGAATGAATACTCTTTGAGTGCGAGTGATTGAAGCATGGCGATCACGAAATCACACTCAACCTCTTTTTTGTCCTGTTGAACGATACCGATCGTAGCACCCGGACAGAACTGTTGAATTCGTTCACGCCATTGGTCTGCGAGAAATTGTTTATGTACGATGATCATGGTCCTGTAACCCAGCTTACACGCTATCGCCAAGGATACGGTCGTCTTACCGTACCCACACGGAAGGGATAGAACTCCGTGACCTGCATTAAGAGCCGCAGCAAGTGCGGCGTTCTGATGAGTGGCATCTCGAAGCTGTCCAGTAAACTTAGCCTTAGACTTGGCGGGATCTGGTCGCTTATCTTTCTGTGGGGTTCCAAATGCATCAATTCCAAAGAATCTTGGAACGCAGATTCCAGTCTTAGCTGGTTTAAATACCTTAAAAGGCGGTGGTGGATGTCCGAAATCGCCATTGACTATGGGTCTTACCGTCAATTGTTTTTTTATTTGTGAAAGATCCCCGCCACTTATGAGGTACCCTGTCCTCGTCAAAGAGGTTTCCATTATATGGATTTAAAGACTTGAAACTTTATATCGATATAATGCCTACTCTTAACGTTGACGAAAACATTTATAAGATCACCGACGCGATCAACCAAATGAGTCAGGAGATCTTGCGTCTTGAAGGTTCGCTTCGTGTGTTCCGTGGCTTCAAGGAAGCTGGGCTCACTGAAGTCGAAGTGCCGCTCCAACCACCGGCTGCCGAAGCCGAAGCCGAAGCCGAAGCCGAAGCCGAGGCCGAGACCGAGGCCGAAGCCGAGGAAGAAGTCAAGGAGACGACTGAATAGATTTAAGCTTCCACGTGTAGCCACTGTATTCACCGGTGTTCCAAACACCCATAAATTCAACATCTACGTCTATGACATCATTCCTTACGAGAGATTGTACGGGTCTTCCAATGACTTCACACATGACCCTCCTGTAACGAAATGGTACCTTGAGTGTGAGTATGCGCCCTTCGAGTGGATTATCGACTCGCGTGTTCTTTATAAGATGTGTCTTGGATGCGTGTATCCGTTGGATCGTGTGTGTCATTGACTCTGAGACGACGACACGCATGTACTTTTTATCATTATGTTCGTACATCGGTTCATGTACGCGTGCGTTGAATAACATATATGAGTAATAGCAAGATGGCTATAAGTCTCGTTATAGTGAGTGGCCATGAAGGTTTTCTGGTACCGAACGTCTCGTGGCAGAAACGTCGACCGACTTCGATAGCGGCTTCCATACTTGAATATGGTGTATTTCTCGGTGACATCATACCACATAAAGCGACTTTCGTCGAGTGCCCGAAGAACGGAACTTGTCCATGTACACTCAATACACCCGACGATTGACTGAATGTCCACTTTTTACCCGTCCATGTAGATCCCCATCCAATTCGTGCGTGCTTTGGTTTGGGTACTCTCAATTGACGAATCACTTCGTCGATGAGTTTCTGTGGCTCGGTCTTAAGGATATCTTCCGTGAGGTCGCAGATGACACATGAAACTGTTTTCTGATCCGATAATACGACGGGTTGTAAATTCCATGGTGTTTCGACGGCGATCTTTAAGTCATCGTCGAGTTTTATAGGGTATGGATAATCGAGCAAGACGTTAATACATCCATATGTGCTGTCACGAATTTGCTTTACGGCATTCGGCCCCCAATTTTCCTTGACGAGTTTAATCGCGGGTGTATTATCTACACACATCACGAGTAAACCATCGGATATTTCTGTCCCGTCCGTGAACTTTGCAAAGTATTCATTCTGAAGATAATCGACAGTGTCGAGTTCTTTATTAAACACAAATTTGACACCCCTTTTCGCGAGTGCCTTTTGCATGGCGTAACACATCGCACGTCCGGAGACGCGTTGTGTGTACATCGTCGAAAGTCCGGCATGATCAAAACTCTTTACGAATTCATACGCCGACATGACATTCCATGGAACCCCGTCGATTTGAAACGTGAGTCTCTGGATGATTTTCTTACCCGAGTCCGACATGGAATCGTCGAGCGCTTCTTTGAGTGACATCTTTGAATATTTCCATGGACGTGTGAGTACTTTGAGTGAAAGTGATCCGAGTGCGAGATAATCGGAAAAGGACATGTGTTTAAAAATGTACCCATAGTCGTATTCGGTTGGTTGAAAAACATCATTCCAACGAATATTCATTTCATCGAAAAGACTGCGCGTGTTAATGAATGCGCGATCAAACACTATGCGGTGTGCGTGTAAGTCTCGATACTCTGAAGATGGCTCCCACCATGAACCACCTGCACCAAGTTTCTTGTCATAAATCGTCACATCGCATGGTCTTGTACTGATAAGTTCCCATGCGACAGACATGCCAGTGGGACCCGCACCTATGATATGAATTTTCATTCTAGTATATACTTACAAAATTAAATGAAACCAGATTTCTTACGTTCTTCCGGCGTCTTCATCGCATAGATGAACGCCAAGAAAATCAATACAGACGCGAGTGCGTACTCGATGTCAGACGTAGCCGACAAGGCGATAAGCATCAGCGAAAAGAATCGGAAAGATTGACTGTTAAACATAGACTTCAACCTGGATGGAATATTGATCGCGTTACCAGAAAAGAGACCCTGGTACAAGATGATCAGTGAGAAAATGATGGGCATCTTGAGAACTTTCTCAAGCGGCTTAGATACTGGGGACAATGCATTCGACAACTTTGTCATTTACTAATACCTAAGATATTTTTGGAATTTAAAAAATAAAGTTACTTTAGTGTAAGATGCTATGCGTCGCGAGCCGTGGGGTAAATACAATACCAAACCAAAAGGTAAAGACATGGAAATTTGCTGCCAAATTTTTATGGAAAAATAGGTTTGTTGATGATAAACGAGAATTGGGTAAGTGGACGAAACACGAACTCCTGGAACTTGGACCAACTTTCGTAAAACTCGGGCAAATCGCATCGACGCGATCAGATATTTATCCACCCGCATTTACAGCTGAGCTCGAATCTCTTCAAGATAATGTTCCACCTGTTGCGTTTGACACTATATCATCCATCGTAGATATGGATCTATTTACACACTTCGAACAAGAACCATTCAAGTCTGCCAGTATTGGACAGGTTCACAAAGCTACCTTAAAAGATGGTAAAGAAGTCATTGTCAAGGTAAAGCGTCCAAACATATATGAAACCATGAAAACTGACACAGATAATATCAGGGACATTGTGCATTTTCTCGAACGTGTGGGTATCGATACTGGAAATAGTTCTGGTATCGTGCTTGACGAATCCATCACATATCTCTTGGGTGAAGCCGACTACATGCAAGAGATTGAAAATGCACAACGTTTCAGAAAGGGTATGAAAGATGTCAAATGGATCAAGGTGCCGAAAGTATATACAGACGTCTCCAGTGAAAATATGATCGTCATGGAATATGTTGAATCTGAAAAAATCACGGACATACAAACGTTAGGTGTAAATCCCAAAAAGGTATGTGAGGCTTTGATAAGCTCGTATATCATTCAGACCATGGACAAAGGCTTTTTTCATGGTGATCCGCACCCGGGGAATGTGGGGTTTTCTAAAAAAGGAAAACTTGTATTTTATGATTTTGGACTTCTCATCGATCTTTCCGAAGAGTTACGCGAAGGCTTTAAAAGGTTATTCGTGCATATAATCAACAAAGACACCAAAAGTATCGTAGAAGTGCTTATCGCGCTTCGTGTCATCATACCCATGACTTCCGATCTTTCGGATATTGAAGTCTTTTTTGAATCTTTACTAACATATCTCGAAACGCTCAATGGATCTGATATCATGAATGATGACTTGGCATTACAACTCGCCGCAGAAAAGCCGTTTGTTGTACCATCAAGCTTTATATATTTAGCCAAAACCTTTTCTATTATTGAGGGTATATGTGTACAACTAGACCCCGACTTTAACTACTTTACATATCTAGAACCTATGATCAAAGAACAATTCACGGAATCTATTAATATCCGTGATATTGTCGTATCGACGAGTGAGATACCGAGTCGGGTTCGTAATATAAGTAAAGCTGTTTTAGATTTGGAGAAATCTAAAGCAGCCATGCGTCGATCTATCAAAAAAACAAGACGTGAGGTTCGTTTCGCGCAATATAGCATTTTAAGTGCTATTCTCGCACAACAATATGAAGATACACCTGTGGCTGTGTTTTTTATTGCATGTACTCTATGGTTTACGTTTAGTTCTCGGAGGAATAAAATATTGTAAGAATGTACCTCTCTCCGCATGTTATAGGTAATGTTCCGTGTAAATGTGTCATACTTTTGAACCATACCATATCACCTTGTAATAAGTTTAACAAAGGCAATGTATCAATGTTTTTTTGAATAAATGCATCCCTCTTTTTCACACTCTTATTCGATAGACCTGACAATTTTTCACTATCTTCCTCGTTAAATATGTAAAATTTACCACCACCGAAATCTTTCGCACTTGATAATAAAAAACTCGCGGTATGATCACATTTATCGTGGTGTAGAGGTATTCGTACACGTTCGTTTGGTAAGTATCGCTTTATAAATACAAAATCAGAGTGACTCTTTATTTTCTTGTTTTTATATTTATCATAAATAGGTTTACATAATCTCCACAGTTTTTCATTTTTAACATCCAAACCCTCCAATATGTTTATTTGATATACGGGTTCGTCATCGACTGGTTCGGGAGATTCATCAAACTTCATATTCTTAGATGCGTGAATCAGTCGTTCACATATAATCCTAGGAAGTGCACGTGGTTCGATATGGGCATTCTCGGTGAGTTTTATCACATTACGAGGTGTTTGTTTCTGTCTTGACTTTGGTATTACAAGTATTATCAACAAAAATAGTAATAATATCATCTACTTATTGCTCATAAAAATCAATTTCAGTTTTAGACTCACCAGACTTCTTCTGGAAGAATTCTTGGTGTTCCTTGAAGATTTCCTTGGCACGTCGTTGTTCATCGCGGCTAATATCCGACAACTTTTCTCGGATCTTACCCACGTCCGTGTCACTATTCTTCTTCATCTTCTTACCAAACTTCTTGAAACGGTTAGTCTTTGCCGCAAAGGTAATAGAGGTTGTAAGTGAAAACATCTTTGTTTGTTACATTCTAAGGACATTTAATTTTTAAGCGCTTCAACTTCTCCTCAAACTCCCTCCGCTCACCCGGACTCTCAATTGGGGTACCATTGGCGAGAGCCTCAATTTCCGGCCCTGTAAGGTGCATAGCGTTGACTCTAAAGTCTTTGAATGCTTCCATGGTGATGGGCACAAGGGGTTGAACCAAATCATATATAGCATTCGCATAGTCCCGAATCTCCTTCTGGGCGTGGTGGTCCATACGAAGGTGAAGATAATGCATCAAGTTGTGAAGGTTAATCTTCCAATAGAATTCAGTGTAGGTACACTGTGGGAGGTTACCTCGCGCCTGCTCCCGACACACCCCCTCCTCAAGAAGGCTCTCATACAAATCAAAAGAATGTTCTAAGTGCTGACTAATTTGGTTGGTCTTTTCTTCGTGAACATCTACGACACCCTCAGATCCTTGGTTATTTACTTGAGACTGACCTCGTAGAACTCCTGGGTTGTAGTACTGTTTCGGTACGACGGAGTAGCGGGCGGAGAGCTCATTAAC
>Ga0222715_10000218_pt1 | contig 60441 bp, 57 predicted proteins | sample C33_9DmetaG_FD_165056 | JGI IMG/M metagenome (GOLD analysis project Ga0222715, IMG submission 165056) | Estuarine water microbial communities from San Francisco Bay, California, United States - C33_9D | ecosystem: Environmental > Aquatic > Marine > Unclassified | place: USA: California...
AAAACTGACGTCCCAGCATTTGGTCCTGGTGACACAGTAGTGGTTAAAGTCCGTGTTAAAGAAGGCGAAAAAGAGCGTCTTCAGGCTTACGAAGGTGTTGTAATCGCCAAGCGTAACCGTGGCCTACACTCAGCTTTTACCGTACGTAAAATTTCATCTGGCGAAGGTGTGGAACGTGTTTTCCAGACTCACTCACCGCAAATCTCTTCTATTGAAGTGAAACGTCGTGGTGCAGTTCGTCGTGCGAAATTGTATTATCTACGTGAACGTTCAGGTAAGTCTGCACGTATCAGAGAAAAGCTTAATTAATTTTAATTTTTGCGTTACTCACTAACTTATTTTTAAAAACCCGCTCTTGTAGCGGGTTTTTTTGTGCTTATTGTTGCTTATCCGTACTAATCAAGATTAAGACTTGCATCGAGCTTTAAAAATTGTTAAAAAGTCAATAGTCATGCAGTGTGTAGCTATTTTAGTGTACAGTTAAGTTTACATCATCTCTCGCCATCACCAAAAACAATAAATGACAACCTTAGTGGCGTACCCTCGCACACGTTGCAGTTTTTATACTGTGTATATTAGTTTTACTATGAGAAATACAATTCATGTCAAATCAAGTTACCGACAATCTTCACGTTTCTTCGGAAGAAGTTCTTATTACTCCACAAGCATTAGCGGAAAAGTTACCCGTTAGTGACGCTTCATTAGAAGTTATTCGTCAATCGCGTCATATTATTTCTGACATTGTGCATGGCAAAGATCACCGTTTACTCGTGGTGTGCGGTCCATGTTCTATTCACGATATTGAAGCTGCAAAAGAATACGCTTTAAAGTTAAAAGAATTACATGAATCATGTAAAGACACGCTATACATCGTAATGCGCGTGTATTTTGAAAAGCCACGCACAACAACTGGTTGGAAAGGCTTAATCAATGATCCTAACATCAACGATACCTTTGATATTGAAACGGGCTTAGCGAAAGCGCGTGAGCTATTAATTTGGTTAGCCGAATTAGAAATTCCAGTGGCGACTGAAGCGCTTGACCCGATTTCACCACAGTACTTAGGTGAGTTATTTGCTTGGTCTGCAATTGGTGCTCGTACTTCTGAATCACAAACACACCGTGAAATGGCGAGTGGCTTGTCGATGCCTGTGGGCTTTAAAAACGGCACAGATGGTTCATTAGGTATTGCGATTAATGCATTACAATCAGCGGCATCTGGACATAGCTTTATGGGTATTAACAAACAAGGTCAAGTGAGCATCATTCAAACTCAAGGTAACCCTGACGGCCACATCATCTTACGTGGTGGTAAAACCCCTAATTATGATTCTGTATGCGTTGCTGATTGTGAAGCTGAACTAGAAAAAGCCAATTTACCAGCAAGTTTAATCGTCGATTGTTCACATGCTAACTCTTCTAAAGATTATCGTCGTCAGACGCTAGTAGCACAAAATGTAGTGAATCAAATCCTTGAAGGAAATGAATCCATCATGGGCATCATGCTAGAAAGTCATCTCAATGCTGGTAATCAATCAAGTAATGGTAAAACACCTGCTGAGCTTGAATATGGTGTATCTATTACCGATGGCTGCATTAACTGGGATACCACAGCACAGTTGATTAATCAAACTCGTGATAAATTGATCACCGTATTACCAATGCGCATGACCAGACGCGAGCAGCACTAATCCACTATGACTGATCCGCAAATACAATTACAAGGTTTACGCGACCAAATTGACGAGTTGGACCAACAACTCGTCGAGCTATTGGCAAAACGTGCAGCTGTGACCACACAAGTTGGGCAGATTAAATCACAAACGGGTATGCCAACCTATGTACCTGAGCGAGAGACGCAGTTAATTGCTTCTCGACGTGCTCAAGCACAAGAGCAAGGTGTACCGCCTGATTTGGTTGAAGATCTACTGCGTCGAATTATGCGCGAATCGTACTTAACGCAAAATGCCCAATATCGTTGTGCGTCTGTACCTGGTACTAAGGTTGCGGTGATTGGTGGTCGTGGGGCGTTGGGTAAATTGATTGTCAGTTTATTTGAGCGTAGTCATTATGATGTGGTCGTGATTGATAAAGCTGAATGGGCTAATGCTCGGCAATTATTGCTAGGTGTTAAGTTGTGCATCGTTGCCGTACCAATAAAGCAGACAATCGACATTATCAATACGCTCGATTATCTTGATCCAGATTGTATTTTAGCGGACGTGACGAGTATTAAACAAGCACCATTAGATGCTATGTTAGCGGTGCATAAAGGGCCTGTTGTTGGATTACATCCGATGTTCGGTCCTGATGCGCCAGGTATGGTGAAACAAGTTGTTATTGTTTGTCATGGCCGCCAAAATGAACAGTATAATTGGTTGTTGCAACAAATGATCACGTGGGGTGCACAGTTAAACACTTCTAAAGCCTCTGAACATGATGCCGATATGGCATATATACAAGTGATGCGTCATTTTACCAGTTTTGTTTACGGTGCTCATCTGCATGCAGAAGACCCCGACTTAAGTTCATTGATTGCTCACAGCTCACCTATTTATCGTCTGGAACTTGCGATGGTAGGGCGATTATTTGCTCAAGATCCTAATTTATACGCCGATATCATTTTTAATAATTCAGAGAACTTGGCATTATTAAAACGTTTTCGGACTCGGTTTGATGAGGCAATAAACTTATTTGAGACTAATAACAAAGCACAATTTGTAGAGCAATTTACCCAGATCAGTAAATGGTTTGGAGATTATGCAAAGACATGTTTAGTCGATAGTAAGCAACTGCTGCTTAAAGCGGATGATGATAGGATGTTACGTAAGAAATAACACACGGTTTAAAATACTAGGTTCATAATTCTATTAGTGTGAGTAAAATTATGTCCCTCAAATTTCGTTTGTTATTAGCGATTATTCCGTTAGTTGTCATTGCTATTTTAGCAATGGCAGGTTTGTCTTTGAAAATCTCCATAGACAATACAGAGTCCGCCTTAACTCAATCTGCAGAACAAAAATTAACTGCACAAAATACCCAAACCAAAGCATTAGTTGACGCGTATTTTACGACAGTCGAATCACAGTTACGCTCTAAAGCTAATACATTGACGGTAGTGGATGCGAGCAAATCTTTTATTGATGCTTTTAATCAATATTCTGGGCAGCGCAAGATGTTATCTAGTGACGAGCAGGGTGAACTAGAGCAATATTATAATAATGATTTTGCGAATTTGTACAATCAACGTAACCCTAAGCCATTAGCTGATCCAAGCCAGTTACTAAATGGTCTGACACCCAGTGCACTAGCGCTGCAATATGACTTTATTGCAGGCTCATCTTACCCCATTGGTGAAAAAGATAATCTATATCGATTGGATAATACTTCTGATTATGCGCAATCACATGCCAAATACCATGAAGATTTTCGTCAGTTCTTACAAGAGTTTGGCTATTACGATATTTTTATTGCCGATCCAACATCTGGAAATATCGTTTATAGCGTGTTTAAAGAATTAGATTTTGCGGCTTCTATTACATCAGGCCCTTACTCAACAACAGGGATCGCTGAAGCGTTTAATCTAGCTATGAGTGCAACGGAACATAATCAGGTATTTTTTAGTGAACTATCATCCTATCTGCCCTCTTATGATGCGCTTGCTGGATTTTTATCAACGCCTATTGTCGAAAATGGTCAGACAGTCGCGATCTTAATTTTTCAAATCCCGCTAGATCGTTTAAATACGTTACTGACCCATCAACAAAAATGGTCTGATGTTGGTTTTGGTTTGTCTGGTGAAACATATTTAGTCAATCCTGATTCTACATTGTTAACCGAATCGCGATTTTATTTAGAAAATCAGCGAGGTTATTTAGATACTATTCGCCAAACAATGCCTTCGGTTGCCGATCAAATTACCATGCGTGAAACGTCAATTGGGATTCAACCGGTTAACTCATTATCGGCAAAATCTGCATTAGCAGGTCAATCAGGGTTTGAAGTAATCAAAGATTATCGAGATGTAGAAGTGTTTTCAGTTTTTACGCCCGTGACAATTGGCAATACTAACTATGGCTTGATTGCGGAGATTGATACCGATGAAGCACTAGCGGCATTAACGACAGTGCAATCAAAGTTAATTACCACAACTATCATCTTGTTTATCATTATTGTCATTGCTGCTGCAGCTATAGGCTTGTTTTTAGCCTCTCGATTAGTCAAACCGCTAAATGATGTTGGAAAAATGTGTGAGGGGTTAGCGCAAGGTGAAGGTGATCTTACCATTCGTTTAAAACTTTCAGGCATCCCTGAGATAGACCGCATCATCACACCGTTTAATATCTTTATTGGGCAAATCAGAGATGTTGTGGCTAATGTTAAACAAGATTCAGAGTCATTAGCTTCAGCCTCAGAAGAATTGTCGGCAATTACCAATCAATCAGAGTCTACAACCGTCCAACAACGCGATATGACACACCAAGTCGCCACAGCATTAGAAGAGCTCTCAGCGTCTATTTCAGAAGTCGCCAAATCAACTCAAGAAACTCAAGAGTTTAGTTCTGGCGCTCACGGTAGTTTACGAGAAAATATGGAACGTGCGGACATGGCAGGTGATAACATCAAGTTATTAGTGCAATTGATTCGTGATTCCAGTTCGACCATTGCTTCCCTACAAGGTGAAGTAAATCAAATCACGTCAGTGTTAAATGTCATCACTAGTATTGCCGACCAAACTAATTTATTAGCGTTAAATGCAGCAATTGAGGCGGCGCGAGCCGGGGATGCTGGTAGAGGCTTCTCTGTAGTTGCCGACGAAGTTCGTGCCTTAGCCAACCGCTCACAAGAAAACACGGTTGAAATATCTAAAATCGTTGAAAAAATGAATATTTCATCAGAAAAATCAGTAAAAGCTATGGAACAAGCAGCAGCTGCTGCTGATGGTGGTATTCACTTAGTTGATTTGGTAACCGTCGCAATGAACGAATTATCGGATACGTTGGATTCGGTGAGTAATATGACAACAACTGTTGCTGCTGCGACCGAAGAGCAAGACGTGACGTCTTCATCTGTATCCGGTAATGTCGGTCAAATTAATGAAATGGCGCATGATGTGGAAGTCGGAGCGCGTCAGACATCTGAAGCTGCGAGTGAGCTTGCACGCATAGCAAACCGAGCATCTGAGTTAGTGGGACGATTTAAAGTGTAACGCTATCAGAAACGATTTTATCGATATGCCATCGATAAATCTGTGATGCCCTTGTGTAACAACAAGGGCTTTTTTTTGCGTACAAAGAACAATAATCCGGCAGTTATTTAATATCGTTCAATGCTTGAACCGCTGATACCGCTGTGGGTTTAATTTCTTCTGATGGGTAACAACCTAACACTTTACAAAAGCGTGTTGCAGCAGTGAGCTGTTTAACGGTCTCTTGCATTTTACCATCTTGCAAATTGCCTTCGACATCCAAATAAAACATTTCTTCCCACGGATTGCCATTGATTGGACGTGACTCGAGTTTAGTCATGTTTATACCGTTATCTTTAAGTACCATCAACGCGTTAACTAGCGCACCTGGAGTTTGTGTTGTAGCCATTACTAGGGTTGTTTTTGCCGGGATTTGTAGTGGCACTTCCACTGGATTTTGCGCAACCACAATAAAACGACTGTGATTTTCTTTTTGGTTCGCTAGGTTTGATTCAATTGCATTTAAACCATACAGTTTACCACCTGCTTCACTGCCAATCGCAGCAACATCTTCACGCTGTAATTCATTTACTAACAACATAGCAGCAGAGGTACTATCAGCGGGTTTAACTTCAATATCTGTCAAGTTCGCTAAAAAATGCGAACATTGAGAAAATACCTGAGGGTGAGCATACAAGACTTTGATTTTGCTTATGTCAGTGCTATGGGCAAAGTTATCAGCAACTAATAGCGCATGTTTAATCGGATGCGTAAGCTCGCCAATAATACTCAAACGGGTGTGTTGTAATTGGTCGTATACTTCATTAATACTGCCAGAAGACGTATTTTCGATAGGCAATACCGCGTAATCGGCTTGATTCGATTCTACTTTTTGAATGATTTGAGCAAAACTGTCGCAGCCGATCTCGTGTAGCTCACCGTCGCGACGAGCAAAGTATTTTTGTGTGGCCAAGTAGCTGTAAGAACCTTTATCACCTAAAAATGCAACGCGATTTAATGGTGATACATTCTCTGGGTTAGCTTGAGCTGATAACATCGCTTGTTGATTAAGCACTGAGTCTTCAATAATGACATGAAACAATTGCGTAATATAATGTGCATTGAGACCTAATTTTTGACCCTCTTGGATCAAACGCACCAGTAATTGTTCCTCGCGCTGAGGATCACGCACGTCAATTTGATTTTGAATTTTAGTTCTTGCGACTTCGTTAGTGAGTTGCTGACGTTGAGCGAGTAAATCTAATAATTTTGCGTCTAATTCGCTGATTGCTTCGCGAACAGATGAAAGGGGAGCGCTGGCCATTGAGGTTCCTAAAACATAAAAAAACCTCCTAATGGAGGTTTAGTAGTAATTTAACTCGACTTTAAAACTCGCGCCCTTAAAAGTCAATCGGAACATGGTCTTATCAGTGAGTTAATCCGCTAATAAGGCAATTAACATGCGTTTGACTTCTTCTGGTTCAAATGGTTTATCACATAATGCGTTGACACCGGTTTGTTGAATATTTGCCATATGTGGAGAATTCATCGATTCAGAGGTAACCATTATAATGGGAATATGCGCCGTTGAAGGGTTATAACGAATAAACTCGGATAACTCACGGCCGTCCATTTCAGGCATATTGTAATCGGTAACAATTAAATCAAACTCTTGATCTTTGACCAATGTTAATGCTTGCGAGCCATTTTCTGCCTGTTCGATTTTTTGTAAACCCATGCCTCGTAAGACCCGTATAATATGATTGCGTGCCATTAGCGAATCATCGACAACTAATACTCGGACATCAACAATGTCATAGGAAGCCAGTTCGACTTCTTCGGTATTAATCATTTGTAGGCTAGCGTTTAATGCGCGCTTTAGATGAATCAATTCAAACGGTTTGGGTAAAATTGCCACCACGCCAGCCTGTTTAAATGCTTCGAGTTTTTCGAGGCGGTCTTCACTAGATACAAGCATGAATGATATATTGGCAGTATCAGGTTGGCTTTTTAAAAACGTGAGTAAATCGATACTCACGCCATCGCTAAAATGCATGGCCGAGATAATCAAATCGGGTGCATCTTTTTGTATTTCGGCTTTTGCGGAAGCTAAGTCATGCACACAAGTAACATTACTGATTGCTTGGTCTACGAGCATGTTCTTGATTATTTTTTGTTGGGTATCGGAGGGTTCAATCAACAAAATGTGTAGGTCGCTAATGCGTAGATTATGCATGATTTTTTGCTATTCCTGTTTGTACTCGTAGTTGGCAATGCGTTGGAAAATAACTCAACATTAAACGTTTACCCGCCGGCTAGCTTTACGGTAAAACCTTGAGCGGTTAACAAGGTGTTGAGTTTATCGCGAACATCACCTTGGATTTCAATTGTATTGTTTTTAACTGAGCCACCACAGCCACATTGTTTTTTTAGCTGTTTACAGAGCTTGGCTAAGTCGTGCTCAAGAGGGTTAATGCCATCGACTATTGACATACCTTTTCCCTTTCGACCTTTGGTTTCTCGCCGTAAGCGCACAATGCCATCGCCGTTAAAGGTTGCAGGTGCTGTATCGTCTTGCTTTATACGACCGGTTTCTGTGCTGTATACTAATTTATCGCTCATATTTTTTTTTTCATGAATAAAAATCGTTATTGGTAAGTAATTTAGCATATTTTTGTCTAAATCAATACTTAAGATGGCTAGTGCTCTGTCGATATAGCTTGAGTACGGATACTAATTCTAAGGGCGCTAGACAGCTATGTCTTGATGACCTTTTTAATCAAAAGAGCAAAGGAATGAGCCATGGAAATCAGCACTAATCCAGAACACAATTTTATCAATATTGATTTACCTAAATCGTATGATTATTCTACAGTAAATGAATTTTATAATATTTTCCGCGAAGTAGACATGACACTTGAACGCATAGATCTGAATTTTGCCGCTACTAATTATGCTGATAGTTCGTCATTGGGCATGTTGTTGCATATCCGCGATTTATTTCCAGATTCGCAGATCCGTTTATTTAACTGCAAACCTTGTATTTATCGATTGTTTTATATAGCTAAATTTGCAGATATTTTTGTATTAGAAGATCATCTTGATATTCCTCAACCATTAGCGGCGTAATAAAATTTACACCTAGCTGGTGATTAATCACTAATTAATCACCAAATAAAGCTTATATGCTATTGAGAATTATTCTCAATAGCATTATTATCTTACTAGTTAATTATTCAAGGATTATGCTAGTGAGAAAAATCGTATTCGGCCTATTTGCTAGTGTGTTGAGCATCTCTTTTGTTGCGACAAATGCGAGTGCCAATGCAACAGAAGCGAGTCCACAACAACTCAATATCTATTCAGCGCGAAATGAAGCGCTAATCAAGCCTTTATTAGATCAGTTTGCGGCGCAACACGATGTTACAATTAACCTTGTGACGGGCAAAGCAGATGCGTTATTAGCTAGAGCAAAGAGTGAAGGCCGTTTTTCTCCCGTTGATATTATTATTACTACAGATGTAGGGCGTTTATCCCGTGCTAAGTCTCAAGGACTAACCCAACCGATTACCGCCGTATTGCCGGATTTTGTTACCTTACAGGATCCGCAACAACACTGGGTAGCCCTGACGACTCGCAATCGTCCAATTATGATTAATCCTAAAAAGATTGCACCGGGTGAAATCACTCGTTACGAAGATCTCCTCAAGCCTGAATACAAGGGAAGGGTATGTGTGCGTTCCTCAACTAATATTTATAATCAGTCGATGGTCGCTGCAATGCTCATCCAACAAGGGGAAGCGGTAACGTTAGCTTGGGCTAAAGGGTTAGTCGATAATTTTGCACGTCGCCCTAAAGGTGGTGATCGCGATCAGATAAAAGCAGTGGTTGCAGGAGTATGTGATATTGCACTGGCAAACACGTATTACCTTGCCGCTATGCGTAATGCCGACGCTGAGTCTGTCGCTATCGCTAATCAAGTCAAAGTCGTATGGCCAAATCAATCCGACCGCGGCGTACACCTAAATATTTCTGGTATTGCTGTCGCTAAATACGCCCAAAATACTGACATAGCGAATCAGCTCATTACGTTTATGCTTGGACAACAAGCTCAGGATTGGTACGCAAAAACGAACCATGAATATCCAGTCGACCCTAAAATTGAATGGTCGAGTACACTCCAAGCGATGGGCACATTCACCTCTGAAAATGTCGAGTTAAACCAAGTTGGTGAACTCAACGCTAAAGCGCTACAAATTATGGATAAAGCAGGTTGGCAATAACCTCCCTGCGTGACCCTTGGTTTATCAGTGCGCTGTGTTTATGCGCACTGCTTGGCGTACCTATTATTGCGATACTATGGAGCTTTACAGAGATCTCCGTGCCATTATGGACGCACCTGATTGACACTAATTTAAGCTTGTACATTGGGAACAGTTTACTTTTAGCATTAGGTGTTGGCCTCGGTAGTGGCATATTGGGCGTCAGTTTAGCTTGGTGTGTGACCCAATATGAGTTTTGGGGACGCAGTTGGTTCCAGTGGGCGCTATTATTACCGCTAGCAATGCCTGCATATATCATGGCATATACTTATACAGGATTATTTGATGATTTAGGCTGGTTTGATAGCCGCTCTTTAGTCGGTGCCATAGCCTTTATGTCACTTGTGCTGTACCCCTATGTCTTCATGCTCGCAAAAACTGCTTTCTCTGGGCAACAACAGCAATATCAAGAAGTCGCTGCAACACTCGGTATCACCCGTTCTGCATACTTTATTAAAATCGCCTTACCTATTGCTAGACCTGCAGTGTTGACCGGGGTTGCCCTTGCCATGATGGAAGCATTAGCGGATTATGGTACGGTGGCGTTCTTTGGTATTTCTACTTTTACGACCGGTATTTTCCGTACTTGGTTTGGGATGGGAGAAATGCAGTTAGCCAGTCAACTTGCTGGTGGCCTAGCATTGTTTGTATTAATTGTGTTGGGTTTAGAAAAACACAGCCGTCGCAACATGCGTTTTTATCAGACACAAGACTTACCCGTTAATAAACACAGCTCTTCAACCGTTCAGCCAGCAAATCCGCTAACCATTCAATCACCTTTGAGTTATTACCTGTTAAGTGCGTATTGTTTTACTGTGTTACTTATCGCCTTTATTGTTCCGGTAACGCAGTTATGTGTGTGGGCGTGGGGGACGGTACAAACTATCGATGTAGCTGAATACTGGACATTGTTAGTCAATAGTTTTTCGTTAGCATTCGTCAGTAGTATTTTGATTGTCTTTATCGCTTTATGTCTTTCTTATGCGCAACGCTTTTCGCAAACCAAATCTGTTGGATATTTAACTCAATTTGCTTCATTAGGCTATGCAATCCCTGGTACTGTGCTGGCGATAGGTATTTTGCAACCGTTTGGTTGGCTCGATGAGCAAGTCAATTATATTTGGTATGAGTGGTTTGGTGAATACATCGGGTTAGTCTTTTCAGGGACGTTTGTGGCCTTATTTTTTGCTTACTGCGTACGTTTCTTAAGTGTAGCAATGCATAACACGCAAACAGGATTAGAGCGCATTAAGCCTAATATCGATGATGCGGTGTTGACCTTAGGGCGAGGGCGCATGAGCTTAATGCGTAGAATTCATTTTCCTTTGTTGCGGAAAAGCTTACTTGCCGCGAGTATTTTAGTGTTTGTTGATGTGTTAAAAGAGTTGCCGGCGACCTTGATATTGCGCCCATTTAATTTTAACACCTTAGCCGTTAAGGCGTTTGAGTATGCCTCTGATGAGCGATTAATTGCCGCTGCATTGCCATCTGTAACGATCGTTATTATCGGTATTATACCGGTAATCATGTTAACTCGAGCGATGAAACAAAGCTAATTGCTAAGTCCATTAATCGGTCCACCAACCTGTTTATTTAAATGAGCCAAGTATTATGTTGAAGTTAGAGAATATTCAAATCGCACTGGGTAACAAAGAAATTATCCACGATGTGTCATTATCTTTGGCCAGCGGTGATATTGGCTGCTTATTAGGGCCATCGGGTTGTGGTAAAACGACATTATTACGCGCGATTGCCGGTTTTATTCCATTGGTGACTGGTTCGATCAAAATTCAAGGTGAAACGGTCAGTAGTACCCAGCAGCATGTCGATGTGACTAAGCGAAAAGTCGGCGTCGTGTTTCAAGATTTTGCGTTGTTTCCGCATTTAACCGTGGCGCAAAACATTGTGTTTGGTTTGCATCAGCAATCCAATACTCAGCAACAAGCGCGTTTAACTGAGTTATTGGATCTCACTCAGCTTAGCGAATATGCTCAGCAATACCCTCATCAGTTATCCGGTGGTCAACAACAACGTGTAGCAATCGCTAGAGCATTAGCGCCACGTCCTGAGATCTTATTGTTGGATGAACCATTTTCGGCACTGGATCCTTCCTTACGTGAATCGCTTGCGTTGGATATTAAAACATTACTCAAATATGAAGGCGTGACTGCACTACTGATCACACATGATCAGACGGAAGCATTTACTATCGCAGATAAAATTGCCGTGATGAATGATGGTCAGATTGAGCAGTATGCCAGTGCGTATGACTTATACCATGAACCACAAACTTACTTCGTTGCTAATTTTGTTGGGGAAGGGCGTTTTATTGAGGGACGAGTGGTCGTTGCGCCAAATACCCATGGTGTGATTCAAACCGCATTGGGTGAGTTTGCAGTGCACGAAGAGCCAGCTCTGGCAGAATATGAAAAGCAAGCGTTGTTATTAGTGCGTCCAGATGATTTTGTTGTTGAACCAACGAGTCAGCATCAAGTTACTGTGGTAGCACGAGCATTTCGTGGTGCACATACTTTATATACTTTTAGGCATGCCGCTAGCAGCCAAGATGTGTTGTGTTTATTGCCTAGTCACCATGACTATCAAGTCGGTACCATGGTAGGTATCCGACTTGAATTAGAGCATGTTATTTATTTTTAAATTGGCGGCGCTAACTTAAAAGTTAACGCGATAGCCGATTTGAATAGTGCGTGGTTTGCCGGTTTGAATAGCACCGTGTTGACGGGTGGCAATGTAGGTTTTATCCAATACATTATCCATTACCGCGTAGAGTTGTTGAGTATTATCAATGCTGTATTGAGCAGACAAATTGACGACAGTGCGACTAGCAATACCATTGCTTGCGTCTATGCTGCCACTACCTGCTTGTGTTCTCATTTCATCTAACATTTGAACTGATGCAAGTACTTGCCAGTTATAGCCTTTAACGCCTGACTCGAGTTGTACCACGGTTTTTGGTAAATAAGGCAAGTCATCTCCACGTGATACTGATCCCCACGAATCTAAGTCAGATTCAAAACTTTCATCAAACGTCGCATTAGAGTAGGTAAAGTTCATGTTTAATGGGATCTGTACCGCGCCCACTTGCCATGCTTGTTGTAAGCTAAACTCAATGCCATCAATACTGACTTTACCAGCATTATACTGATTACCAATCAATGAATCATCACAGCCTTGGCTCGCAGTACAATTACCATGTAAGTTATCTAAACGAGTTGAAAACGCAATGGCTTCAATGCGCAAGTCTTGGTCGTTAAAACGCACACCCGTTTCAGCATTCCAGCCATCTTCTTTTTCGGCATTTTGGTTACCCGGTGCCGGTGGCGCAAATGAACGTTGCACACCCGCCAAAACTACCCAATCGTCATTTAACTGATAGGTTAGGCCTAATGCTGGTAATAACGCATCTACTGCGTTTTTACGTACCGATGGGGTAGCGCTGCGCTGTGGATCAGCCGTTCCCCAATCTTCTCGTGTTAGCTCGACATCTTCATAGCGTAAACCGCCTTTGAGCGTCAAGTTAGCATGCTCCCATGTATCATGGATAAATAAGCTCGTGGCTTTTGCACTGTCAATGCGATTGGAGTCCGTTCCAGGAATACCGGCACTGTTCAGTAACATCGTTTGGTCGATGTTGAGCGTATATTTGTCAACCCATTGATAGCGGTCCATATCATCTTCATGTAAACGTAAACCAAAACGAATATCATGATCACCTGTACGATAGGCTAACTCGCCTTGGATCCCTTGGGCGTTGTAGTTACGGTTGTTCGCTTTAATTTGCACTTCTGGTAACTCACTGTTGGTGTAAGTGCCATTGTCAATTTGTGCGGCGATAGTTTCAGCGCCACTGCCTAAGCTCAAACCGCCGACTTTACTTGTTTTGTACCAGTTACGCGCAAAATCATTATTATAGGCAATAATACTGACGTCACTGCTCGGAGAAATAATATAATCATAATGCAGCGATAAGTGAGTATGATCGGTTGTCATTTTATCTAACTGCGATGCACTGTAACGCTGATAAGAGTTAGCAGCGTAATCGTCGTCTAATAGACCTAAATACGTCTCATCAGAGGTTTCTTCTGAATACTTTGCTTTGAATTCTAAATGATGTTGTTGCTGTGTACCTAAATAGGTATCTAATTTGAGCATGGCATCGGTTTTTTCAAAGCCAGTGTCTTGACCTGAATTCAAGGTTTTAAAACTATCCGCGCCATAATGAAACACTTCAGCCATTGCACCACTAGTGTCATTACGACCGCCTACCATGGCATGTAATTTGCGATATGCATCACTGCCTAATGCCACATCCACCTTGCCAGCTAAAGGAGCATCAGGTGTCTCAGTCGACAATAAGTTAATGACCCCACCAGAAGTGCGTGGGCCGTATTTGACACTTGATGAGCCTTTTAAAATTTCAATCGCACTCATGCGTCCAATAGTCGGGAAATAGTAAGCCGCAGGGGAGGCGTATGGTGCTGGAGCTGCTAATACGCCATCTTCTAGTACCGTGATTTTTTCTGAACGGTCGGCTGAATTACCACGCATGCCTATATTAGGACGTAAGCCGTAGCCATCTTCTTCTACAAAATAGACGCCAGGGGCTTTTGCCAACACGCGATTGATATCCGTAATGGCGTAATTGTTTAATGTCTCTTGGTCAATATAACTGCCAGAACCTGGAGTGGTATTGATAGCTTCTTTAGAGCCGATAATTGAGATTTGCTCAATTGTTTCACTGCTTTGTTGAGCATGTGCAGCACTAATGGAACAAATAGCGGAAATAGTAATAGCCAGGGTAGTACGTTTCATTTTCATCCTTATGAAGAACAAGCAAAATAGAGTAAAAACGTTAAGATGAAGTAATTTAAACATTAATCTAAATGAGAATCAATCTCAATTGCGTTTATTTTGGTAAAAAGTTTATATACTGTGAAAAGGTTAATAAATTCCCATTCATGCCGTTAACTAGTTAGTTGTTATTGCATTCACGGACGGTATGCATGTTTTGTAGCGTTAAATCATCAGTTGTAGCGATTATTTTATTGTTAGTGGTAAGCCTGACCTCAGTGGTAATGGGGTTTGTGTTAATTGAATATGAACAATTATATGCCGATGTCGTTGAAGATAATTTAACGGGGTTAAGCCAAAACGTGTCTCAAGAGCTGTTACCTATCCTGACATCGACCAAATCGGATAAAGCCAGACAGGTCAGTATCAAAAATGTACTAATGCCTTTAGATGCCTATGACAGTGTGTTTCAAGCGCAAGTATTTGGTATTGATACCAAGTTAATTAAACACTATGTTGGCCCTGCTGGTAAAAAAGACATATTACGCCTAAACCAAATCAGTCAGATAGATATACCGCTAATGGAAGAGGGGATCCGCATTGCCGATGGCTTTATGTTTGCGACCAAAAAAATCGGTGAGTCACCATTTGCTTTAGGTTACTTACAGTTGGTATTTGATCTCCATGGGCCATTGTCAGCCAGTAAATTTAGTTTGTTATCGCGAACTTTATCGACCATCTTAATTGCTACTGTAGTGGTGATGACGATTGCTATTTTGTTGTTAAATCGCTTATTACAGCCATTATCTCGACTTTCTTCATTTACCAAACAAATTGATTCAGCCAAAAATTATTCGTTGCGATTTAGTGCGCCAGGAAAAAACGAAGTCGCTTTATTGGGAAAAAACATCAACAACATGCTCGATACGATTAACCTTGAGCTAGAAAAAAACAAATCTCACACCAAAACACTCGAAGCGCAACAAGAAACCATGACGAAATTAGCAAACTATGACGCGTTAACAGGTTTACCTAATCGTCAATTTATCATGGATACACTGCGCTTTAAGTTAGCTGAAGCGAAGCGGAACCAGCATGATGTGGCATTGTTGTTTTTTGATTTAGATGGGTTTAAGAGTATTAATGATTCGTTGGGGCATGAAGCAGGCGACCATGTATTAGTTGAGGTTGCCAAGCGTGTGAACAATTTAATGCGTGACGGGGATTTAGTATCGCGTCTAGGGGGCGATGAGTTTTTAATTGTTCCCAATGCAGAGCCATCTGAAGCCGAGTTAACCGGGATTTGTCAGCGTATTTTAGAAACCGTCGATCAACCTATCTTAATGAAAGGCGTGGAGTTGCGTGTTGGTTTGAGCATCGGTATTGCCAAAGCCATTGATGCCAATTACGATCTCACCGATTTGGTAAGCAATGCCGACGTTGCTATGTATCGCTCCAAATCGAATGGTCGCGGTACTTACACTATGTTCAGTAGCGACTTGATTGAAGATTATAAACGTAAGCTGTTAATTACCAATAGCATCGCTAAGGCCATTGAAGAGCAAGAGTTTACGCTGTATTACCAAGCTAAAATTAATTGTGATGGAATATTAATGGGCTTTGAGGCCTTGATTCGATGGGTCCACCCTTCATTAGGGATGATTTCTCCTGGAGAGTTTATTCCGATTGCGGAGCAAAGTGGCAAGGTGCCAGTTATTTCTCGCTGGGTTATTGCTCAAGTGTGTAAAGAAATGGCAGTCATTCAAACGTTGACGGACCGAGATCTGCGTATATCCTTGAATTTATCCGCGCATGATTTACATGCTGCAGATCTGTATGATTTTGTTAAGGCACAAATCGATCATCATGGTATTAAACCCTCGTTGTTAGAGTTTGAAGTGACTGAGTCTGCGTATTTGGAAAGCTTCCAATCGTCTAATGAGTGTTTGAAACAATTTGGAGACTTAGGATGTTCGATTGCATTGGATGATTTTGGCACTGGCTATTCAAGTTTAAGTTATTTAACTCAAATAAAAATTGATACCTTAAAAATCGACCAGCAATTTGTCAAAGAAATTGATTATTCAAGTCGCAGCCGATTAGTGACGAGTACTATTATTGATTTAGCCAAAAGCTTAAACTTAACGATTTGCGCGGAAGGGATAGAAAGTCGCATTCAACAAAGCTATTTGACCGAGCTTGGATGTGATTATTATCAAGGATATCTATACAGTAAGCCAATTCCGCTAGCCGATTTATTTGAAGTTGACTTTAATTTTACCAGAGAGTTTGCAGAAGAGTCAGATGTGTCTCTACGCAAGGCTGAAAACGTTTATTCATTTTAATTGTGATTACAGCTGAATAATTGGCGTGATTGTTGTTTGTATGCTTAGCTTACAAGACTATTTAAGGGATTAATTAGCTTGTCACGACTCTCGCTTAATCAAATGTTGATCATTATGATGCTCATATCCAGCTCCTGTATTTGGGGAGTGTTGGAAGTGGATAAGCAACATCGTGAGCAAAATTACCAAAATTTAATTAATAAACAACTCAACGTACAATCAAAGTTACTTTTAGCCTTTGCCTTTACCAAAGATATTGCAGCACTGAGAACACCCCTGACTGAACATTTTAAAACCAACAATAATCAATCTAACCCGAGAGTTGATAGCGATTTAGAAAATTTATTTTATCAGTTAGATTTTCTGTGTTTAGATTTGTTGTTCTCAGAGAGTTGTAAGCAAATTAGGTTGATTTTAACTAACCTACAAAGCTACCCGATCGTGCTTGAGGCACATTTCATTGAGCAGCAAGTTCAGGTGCTGAGTAATCAAAGTGACTTATTGGTGCATAATATCTTGGAGTTATTGGATAAAAATCGCAGTAGTTACCATAAATCTGAGTTGGCACTGGATGTTGCTATAAACAAGTATCTTGTTTTTATTTTAATTGCAGCAGTGTTGATAATGATGTTGATCAATCACTCATTTATTAGTCCGTTGCAGTATATTTCAGGCTTAATTCAAAATGTTGATAACTCCGCCAAATTTCATAGCCTTAAACAACCCAGTAAACCATTGCCTAAAATGTATCAAACGGTTGAAGCAGATATCAAAAAACTACAAAAAAAATACCATAAACTTGATGATTTGCGTAACGCCATGTTACGCCATGCTGCACATGAATTAAAAACCCCTTTAGCAAGTGTTAACGAAGGTTGTGCTTTATTAGGAGAGGAAGTGGTTGGGCGTTTGTCGCCGGAGCAAAAAGAAGTCGTCATGTTGCTCAATGCGAGTGCCAAACGGTTGAATATTTTGGTGGAGCGACTACTCGATTACAATACATTACTGCAACAAATCTCGCCACACTATGACAACGTTGATTTGGCGTTGGTCGTGGATGAATGTTTGCGTGATAATCGTTTGGCCTTAGATCAAGTCGGGATCCACCCGATCGTCGATATGACTCAGATAACAGCGTTTAGTGATGCTGAGCTAATTCGAAGAATGCTGGATAACTTAGTGTCTAATGCCTTAGCACATGGCAAAAAACACCATCCTATTTTTATTAAAATCTCAGAGTTAAATGGCAAGATAGTAATCGAAGTCGCCAATAGTGGTGCCGCATTATCGCAAGAGTCCGTTGCTAATCTATTTCAACCGTTTTCACGCGGTAACACACAGCGCAATGATAAAATTATTGGAGCGGGACTCGGATTATCGATTGTGGATGAGTGCGCGAGATTACTCAATGGCAATGTGTCATTAGCAGATGTAGATTATGCCGATGTATGTTTCCGAATAGTATTACCGTATCAAGGAGTCAGTGTTGAATAACGACAATAATATGAGCATTTTATTGGTCGATGATGATCAAGCCTTGTTGCGTTTACTAACAATAAGATTGGAACAGCAGGGCTATCAAATTATCAGCACTGATGATGGAGCCAAAGCGATGCAATTATTGCAGCAGTTTCCCGTTGATGTAGTCATCAGTGATTTACGCATGCCAAATATTGATGGGATGATGTTGTTTGATCAGATTAAAGCGTCATTTCCGACGTTACCGGTCATATTAATTACTGCGCATGGCACTATTCAAGACGCGATTGCTGCGACCAAATTAGGCATGTATGGGTTTATTACCAAACCGATTGATCACCAAGAATTACACAAAGTGCTCAGTAGCATCGCGACTCAAAAGCCGGTTGCGAACGAAAATCACTGGGCCAAAAACATTATCACGCGCAATGACAAAATGCTGAGTTTGTTGGATAAAGCTGGGCGCATTGCACAACGTGATGTGAGTGTGTTAATTACAGGAGCGAGCGGAACCGGTAAAGAAGTGTTGGCTCAGGCCATTCATTCAGCAAGCTCGCGAGCTGATCATCCTTTTATAGCCATTAACTGCGGCGCTATTCCTGAAAATTTACTGGAATCTGAATTGTTTGGGCACACCAAAGGCGCGTTTACAGGGGCGGTTCTTGCTTCGCCAGGTTTGTTTAAAGAAGCGGATGGAGGCACACTGTTTTTAGATGAAATCGGTGATATGCCGATGTCGTTGCAAGTTAAATTGTTACGGGCGTTACAGGAGCAGCAAATCCGGCCGGTCGGCGCGAGCCAGTCGTTTAATATCGATGTTCGAGTGATTTCAGCGACGCATAAAGATTTACAACAAGCCATGCATGAGCAGCAGTTTAGGGAAGATTTATATTACCGACTTAATGTGGTTAATTTTACCTTACCGCCGTTAAAAGATCGCTCTGACGACATTCCCCTATTAGCACGTGAGTTATTGCGCCAAAGTGCCGCGAAGCATCAAGTTGATGTGACTGCCTTTTCAGATGATGCCATTCAGTTATTAGTAACCAGTAATTGGCCTGGTAATGTACGTCAATTAGTCAATGTGATCGAGCAATGCGTGGCGTTAGCAGAGACGACGATTATTCCTAAACATCTTGTGGAGCAAGCGCTATCGGCAAATCGTTCGACATGGCCAAATTTGAGCGATGCACGGGATGCATTTGAACACACGTATCTTCGCAAGTTATTAAATATGACTGATGGCAATGTGACAAGGGCTGCGTTCTTGGCTGGCAGAAACCGCAGTGATTTACATAAATTACTCAAAAAACACGAATTAGATGCGGCGAGTTTCAGGCATTCATAATCTTTTTACCGTAATCACTAGGCATCTGTTCTCAATAGTTTATAATACGCGCATTGATTTTTACGCGTATTTTACGCTTAGTTTTTGAGGTTTTACGATCCATGCGCACAGATTATTGCGGCAACATTGATGCATCATTCATCGACCAAACGGTCACCATTAACGGTTGGGTAAACAAGCGCCGTGATCTTGGTGGCGTTATATTTTTAGATATCCGTGATCGTGAAGGGATCGTACAAGTTGTGTTCGATCCGGATGTGGCGGATGTGTTTGCCACTGCAAACAGTGTGCGTAACGAATTTTGTGTTTCGATTACCGGTCGCGTAAGAGCGCGCCCAGAGTCACAAGTTAATACTGACATGAACACAGGTGCGATTGAGATCTTAGGTAAAGAGCTAGAGATTTTTAATAAATCAGCGCCGTTACCGCTGGATTGGAACCAAGAAAACTCTGAAGAACAGCGTCTAAAATATCGTTATTTAGATTTACGTCGTCCAGTCATGACTGAGCGTTTAGTCTTTCGTTCAAAGGTCACCGGTGCGGTTCGCCGTTTTCTAGAAGACCAAGATTTCTTAGATATTGAAACGCCGATTTTGACCAAAGCGACCCCAGAGGGCGCACGTGATTATTTGGTACCTTCGCGTACTCATAAAGGCCAATTTTTTGCTCTACCGCAGTCACCTCAGTTATTTAAACAATTGTTGATGATGTCGGGTATGGACAAGTATTACCAAATCGTTAAATGTTTCCGTGATGAAGATTTACGTGCTGACCGCCAGCCTGAATTTACCCAAATCGATATCGAAACCACTTTCTTAGATGCAGATGGTGTAATGTCGATTGCAGAGCGCATGATCCGTGAGTTATTTGTCAAGATGCTTGATGTTGACTTAGGTGATTTCCCGCGTATGACGTATGCAGATGCAATGCGTTTATATGGTTCGGATAAACCGGATTTACGTAATCCGTTACAACTGATTGATGTCGCTGAGATTATGTCTGACGTCGAGTTTAAGGTGTTCTCTGGTCCTGCGAATGATCCTAAAGGTCGAGTGGCGATGATTTGTGTCCCAGGCGGAGCAAGCTTGTCACGTAAACAATTAGATGAATATGGCAATTTCGTTGGCATTTATGGTGCCAAAGGACTTGCTTGGATGAAAATCAACGATGTGTCTAAAGGCGCAGAAGGCGTACAATCACCGATTGCTAAGTTCTTAACGCCAGAAGTCATCGCACAATTACTCACTGCTGCAGATGCCAAAGACGGTGATATTTTATTATTTGGTTCTGACACTTACTCCGTCGTAACCGAAGCATTAGGTGCGTTGCGTTTGAAAGTCGGTAATGACTTTAACCTTAATCAAGGTGAGTGGAAGCCATTATGGGTTGTTGACTTCCCTATGTTTGAAGAATTTGACGGTCAGTATCATGCACTGCATCATCCATTTACTGCTCCGCGTGATTTATCACCAGAGGCGCTTAAAGCGGATCCGGCGAACGCCTTATCCAACGCTTACGACATGGTACTTAATGGGTGTGAATTAGGTGGTGGTTCGGTACGTATCCATCAACAAGACATGCAAGCGACGGTATTTGATATTTTAGGTATTTCTAAAGAAGAAGCGCAAAGCAAATTTGGTTTCTTACTTGAAGCATTACAATACGGTACACCGCCGCATGCAGGTCTAGCATTTGGTTTAGACCGTTTGGTTATGTTAATGACTGACACCGCATCAATCCGTGATGTCATGGCTTTCCCTAAAACAGCAACGGCAGCTTGTCCGTTAACGTCTGCACCGGGTGTTGCCAGTGCTGAGCAGTTAGCCGAGTTGGCTATTGCATCGACAGTAAAGCCAGAACCAGAAGCTGAATAAGGCCCCAATGTCGCTAAAACGACCCGAGTCTGTATTAGTTGTGATATATGACCAGCATCATCATGTGCTGGTCATGCAACGCGACGATGATGCTGAGTTTTGGCAATCGGTAACTGGGACGATTGAAGTCCATGAACAACCGATTGAAACGGCTTATCGCGAAGTCGCTGAAGAAACCGGCTTAGTGTTAGCGCCCCATCGACACGTCATTCAAAATTGTCATCAAGTCAATCAATTCGCAATCCGTGAAAAGTGGTTGTACCGCTATCCTGAAGGAACTAAGTTTAACTTTGAGCATGTTTTTTGTGTGCAAGTTGACTCACAACACCCAATCACCTTAACTGAACATACCGACCATATGTGGCTGCCCAAAGCATCAGCAATAGCAAAGGTGTGGTCTGAAACAAATGCCCAAGCAATCGCGCAATTTGTGCCTGATCAGGTAGATAACGTATGATTTTGTTAGGGATAGATCCTGGTTCAAGGATCACCGGGTACGGGGTGATTGAACAAACCGGTAATAAATTTACATACGTCGCAAGTGGTTGCATTCGTTTATCAGGGGATGAACTAGCGGGGCGCTTACAACAAGTATTTCAAGGGGTGGGTGAAATCATCTCTCAATACCAACCAAAAGAATTTGCCATTGAACAAGTGTTTATGGCTAAAAACCCAGATTCAGCATTAAAACTGGGCCAAGCCAGAGGTGCAGCAATCGTCGCCGCCACACAATTTGATTTGCCTGTGAGCGAGTACGCTGCAAGACAAATTAAACAATCAGTGGTGGGCAATGGGGGCGCAGATAAAACCCAAGTTCAACACATGGTTAAGTATTTATTGAAACTCCCTGGTACACCACAAGCCGATGCCGCTGATGCTTTAGCCGTTGCCTTGTGTCATGGCCACACACGCCAAAACTTAGTGGCAATGGCTGGCAAAGTCACCCGTATTGCACGTGGACGATTACGTTAGACAAAAATACAAGCAGCATTATAACTAACACAATAAGCATTAATGAGAGCATTATGATTGGATTAATTACCGGTACGTTATTAGCAAAACAACCCCCTGAGATCATGATCCAAGCCGGTGGAGTGGGTTATGAAATCAGTATGTCGATGCATAGTATTTATGGTTTACCGGCTGAAGGTGAAACGGTCACGGTATTTACTCATTTTGTAGTTAGAGAAGATGCACAATTATTGTTTGGTTTTATTGAAAAACAAGAACGCTTAGTTTTTCGAGAATTGATCAAGGCTAATGGTGTAGGACCTAAACTTGCGATTACAATCCTTTCAGGCATGAGTGTCCAAGATTTGATCCGAGCGGTCGGTTATGAAGATGTCACCTCATTAGTAAAAATACCTGGTGTCGGTAAAAAAACAGCTGAGCGCTTAGTAGTAGAACTTAAAGACCGATTAGCTAAATTAACCTTAAGTAATCCAGGTGCGGCAATGAGTTTGCCTGTTTCCGCCTCGGCAGAACAAGGTAGTATGTTTGTGCAAACGAATGATACCCGTGAAGAAGCGTTAAGTGCCTTAGTCGCGCTAGGGTATAAGCCGCCCGTTGCCAGTAAGATTATTCAGTCGGTTTATCAAGATGATATGACCAGTGAACAACTGATCCGTGAAGCCCTGAGAGCTATGGTATAGTGTCGTAAAATGGCCATTGATAAATAATAAGAGTGTGTATGATTGAAGAAGATCGTTTGATCCAAGCCACAGGTAGTCGTGATGATGAAGCGGTTGACCGTGCCATTCGTCCCAAAACATTAGCTGATTATACAGGACAGGATACGGTCTGTGAGCAGATGTCGATTTTTATCGAGGCGGCGCGTAAGCGTAAAGATGCCCTTGATCATGTATTGATTTTTGGTCCACCTGGACTCGGTAAAACAACATTAGCCAATATCATTGCTAACGAGATGGATGTAAACATCAAAACGACATCTGGCCCGGTATTAGAAAAAGCCGGAGATCTCGCTGCACTGTTAACCAATTTAGAAGAAAACGATGTCTTGTTTATTGATGAAATTCATCGTTTAAGCCCTGTTGTAGAGGAAGTCCTGTATCCTGCGATGGAAGATTACCAAATCGATATTATGATTGGTGAAGGACCCGCTGCGCGTTCAATTAAACTTGATTTAGCCCCATTTACTTTGGTTGGAGCCACAACCCGTGCGGGCTCGCTGACATCGCCATTACGCGATCGCTTTGGCATAGTACAACGTTTAGAGTTTTATAATATTACGGATTTAACCGATATTATTATGCGTTCAGCGAAATATCTAAATGTCGAAATGGTTGAAGAAGGTGCATTAGAGATAGCTAAACGTGCACGTGGCACACCGCGTATCGCTAATCGACTATTACGCCGAGTTAGAGATTATGCAGAAATCAAATCGGATGGTCGTGTTGATGAAAATATCGCCGGTTTAGCATTAGATATGTTAGATGTGGATAAAGTCGGATTTGACTTTATGGATCGAAAATTACTCGATGCGATTATTGATAAGTTTGATGGCGGACCGGTTGGATTAGATAATTTGGCGGCAGCGATTGGCGAAGAAAAAGAAACGATTGAAGATGTGATTGAACCGTTTTTGATCCAACAAGGTTTCTTGCAACGCACGCCACGTGGACGTATTGCATCCGCAAGAGCTTATGAACACTTGGGCTTTCAGCCAAAAAAAGCCCACAATGAAGTGGGCTAAAAAGTTATATAATAACTACTAAAAGGAATACAAATTGAACAAACACTCAATCTATGTAGCGTATTTTACTGTGATTGCCAATTTGTTCAATTGAATTAATTTGTACATATAGGATTAGTTTTTCTAATGGATGATTTGTCATTGAATACCCTGCCAATTCGTATATATTACGAAGATACGGATGCCGGTGGTATTGTATATTATGCAAACTACTTAAAATTTTTTGAACGTGCCCGAACCGAGTGGCTGCGTTCATTAGGGTTTTCTCAACACGCTTTGCTTGAACATGATATTGCGTTTGTCGTGCGTCATGTTGATATGCATTATCATATCCCTGCGCAGTTTGATGATGAAATCACCGTTTATAGTAACTTGAGTGAACTAAAAAAAGCCTCAATGGTCTTTACACAAACTATTAAAAAACAAGATAGTGTCTTAGTTTCAGCTACGATTCAGGTAGCGTGCGTCAAACTTGCACAGATGAAGCCCTGCGCTATCCCCAAAGATATATATAAGGAATGCCTACGTGTCGCATGATATGTCATTTATTGGCTTGTTTTTACAAGCAAGTTTAGTTGTTAAATTGGTCATGATCCTATTACTCGCCGCTTCGATTGTATCTTGGGCATTTATTGTTCAACGTACACGAGCACTTAATTCCGCTAAAGCGACGTTAGTGCAGTTTGAAGAGCAGTTTTGGTCAGGAACGGATTTAAACAAACTGTTTCAAGAGCTCAGTGCTCAAGCGAGAGTGAGTGGTATTCACAGTATATTTGTTGCCGGTTTTCGCGAGTTTGTTCGTTTGCGCAAATCAGAAGCGCAAGGTGATATTGTCGTAGAAGGAAGTAGCCGTGCAATGCGCGTGGCCTTGTCGCGTGAAGTCGATACGTTGGAATCTAAATTACCGTTTCTAGCAACGGTGGGGTCGATTTCTCCGTATATTGGATTGTTTGGCACGGTATGGGGCATCATGAATGCGTTTATTGCGTTAGGACAAGTACAACAGGCTACTTTGGCAATGGTTGCTCCAGGTATTGCAGAAGCGCTAATCGCCACTGCAATAGGCTTATTCGCTGCTATCCCAGCCGTGATTGCATACAATCGATTTAGTAATCAAGTCGAAAAAATTGAAAATGGCTATATCAACTTTATGGAAGAGTTTGCAGCGATATTGCAACGTCAAGCGATTACAAAAGAGTCTTAAGTATGTATCAACGTAAAAGACGTAAGCCTGTTTCCGAAATCAATGTTGTTCCTTATATTGATGTAATGCTAGTGCTGTTGATTATTTTTATGGTGACTGCGCCTTTGGTGACGCAAGGGGTAAAAGTAGACCTGCCACAAGCCGACGCGCAGCCGATTGAACAAGAAGAGATTCCTCCACTCATTGCGTCAATGGACAAGAGCGGTTTGTATTACCTGAATATTGGTGACACACCTAAACAGGCGTTAACGCGTCCTGATATTCAAGCGTTAGTGACAGCAGAAATACAAAATAACCCAACGCGCCCAGTTGTTATAAAAGCTGATGGTGCGGTGTCTTATGATCAAATTATTCAGCTGATGGTGATATTGCAAAACGCAGGTGTGCCGTCGGTCGGATTAATGACCGAGCCTTCTGCCGAGCCTTCTGCCGAGCCTTCTGCCGAGCCTAAATCATAACAATGAATATATTGCTGCTCACGTTATGGCGACGCTTTGTTGAATCAGAGTTTGCCCTTTCAATAACATTTCATGCCTTATTGTTGGTAGGCTTAGTGCTAAGCGTTAGTATTACGCCACCGCAACAATTAACAATGGATATGACACCGTTAACGGAACAAGTACCGGTAATTAATGCGACCTTTATTGATCCGACCGTTACTCAAGCCAAATTCGATGAAGCGCGTGCACGTGAACAACAAAAACTACGTGAACAGCGTGATGCTGCTAAAAGAAAAGCTGCGGCCGAACGCAAAAAGCGTGAAGCTGAAGCTAAACGGGTTGCACAAAAGCGTGCAGCGGATAAACGAGCTGCTGAGAAAAAACAACAGCAGGAGCAGGCTAAGCGAGAGCAACGTGAACTGGAACGCAAAGCCCAAGAAGAAATAGCCAAAAAAGCAGCACAAGCTAAAAAAGATGAAGCTGAACGTATTGAAAAATTAAAGCGTGATGCTGAAGCCCAAGCTAAACGAGATAAACAGCAGCGCGAGTTAGAAGAGCAACTCGCAGCAGAGCAAGATCAAATTGAAGCACAAGAAACACAGCGGGTAATGTCAGAAAAACAGCGATATAGTGTATTAATCAAATCTACTATCCAGCGCAATTTAATTACGAATGAGGCATTTAAAGGGAAAAAATGTCAATTAAACATTCGCTTAGGGATTGGTGGGGTGGTACTGAAAGTGGACAAGATAGCAGGTGATGAGGCATTATGTCGGGCAGCGATCAGCGCCGTATATAAACCTTCGCAATTGCCGGTTTCGCGTGATCCTAAAGTATTTGCCCAATTACGAGACATTAATTTAACGGTTGAACAATGAAAAAAATATTAGTATCGAGTATCGTCTTTTTTGCTTACCTAGTGATGAGCGTCACTAACAGTGCGAATGCACAGTTAAATATTGTTATTACTGAAGGGGTTGATAATGCGACGCCTATTGCAGTCGTGCCATTCGGTTGGGAAGGCGAGGGCGTGTTGCCTGGTACAATTTCTGATGTGATTAACCACGATTTGCGCCGCAGTGGACGTTTTAATCCAATGACGATGGCCAAAATGCCACAATTTCCGCGTGATATCAGTGCAGTTAACTATCAGCAATGGGTGGATAAAGGGATCAACACCATTGTTGTGGGTAAAGTTAAAGATCTGGGTAATGAACGCTATCAAATCGATTTTCAATTGATAGATACCTTGGCCGGTAGTCAATTAGCCGATGCCACACCTGTGTTGCAAAATGGTCAATTAGTTGCCGGTCAGTCACAATTAATCGCCGGTCGAACCTTAACGGTGACAGGACAAAATTTCCGTCAATTTGCACACCGTATTTCTGATATCGTGTATGAAAAATTAACGGGACAAAAAGGGGCTTTTTTAACCCGTATTGCATACGTGGTAGTGCGTGATACCAAAACGGTTGAGCGTCCTTATCAATTAGTTATTGCAGATTATGATGGTGAAAACGAACTAGCATTATTATCATCTAAAGAGCCATTGATGTCGCCATCTTGGTCACCTGATGGTAACAAGTTAGCTTATGTGTCGTTTGAAAGTGGTAAGCCACAGATATTTATTCAAGATATTTACACAATGAGTCGGATTAAGCTGACTGATTTCCCTGGTATCAACGGTGCGCCACGTTTTTCTCCCGACGGTAAACAAATCGCGATGGTGTTATCCAAAGACGGTAACCCAGATATTTATGTGATGGAAATTGCTACACGCAAACTCACTCGAATTACTCGTCACCGAGCCATTGATACCGAGCCTGCATGGGCTCCAAACGGAAAAGAATTGATATTTAGTTCAGAGAGGGGTGGTAAACCTCAGATTTATAGAGTAAATTTAGGTAATAAGCGGATAAAACGCTTAACTTTTGAAGGCGATATGAATCTCGGTGGTACTATTACTCCTGATGGTTCTGAATTAGTGATAGTAAACCGCACCAACGGCAACTACCACATCGCACGACAAAATTTAGCTGACGGCGCGCTGCAAGTATTAACGACGACCTTTTTGGATGAGTCGCCTAGCATCGCACCGAATGGCAGTATGATTATATACAGTACACTCCATGAAGGGACGCAAGTGTTATCATTAGTATCTCTTGATGGTCGATTTAAGGCTAGATTACCAGGTGTTGCAGGGCAGATTAAAGCGCCTAGCTGGTCACCATTTTTACGTTAAGACATACTTTTTATAACAAGGAAAATTCATGAAAACTACTACTTCACTTCGTTCTTTACTAATTGCTGTGCCTGTAATGACATTAATGGCATGTTCTTCAGGTCCATCTGAAGCAGAACTTGCAGCAGAACGTAACCGTGTAGCAGCAGAACAAGCCGCAGCACAACAAGCGGCTCAACAAGCTAATCAAGAACAAGTTCGTATGGAAGCTGCACAGCGCTTACAACAAGCTCAAGAGATGGCACAACAAGAACGTGATTCTTTAGTGTCTATGCAAACTATCTATTTTGATTTTGACCGTTCAACGATTAAGTCTGATTTTTATAGCGTATTAGATCAACATGCGTCATTTTTAGTTAAGAATTCTGCACAAACGGTCGTTATAGAAGGGCATACCGATAGTCGTGGTACACCTGAGTACAATATTGCCCTAGGTGAGCGTCGTGCCCAGGCTGTTGAAACTTACTTATTAAATGCTGGTGTGTCTGCATCGCAAATTTCAGTTGTTTCTTTTGGCGAAGAAAAGCCAGCAGTAGCCGGTACTTCTGAATACGCATTTGCACAAAGCAGACGTGCAGTGGTGGTTTATAAATAATTATGAAAACTTTTACGAAATCATTGAGTTGCGCCATGGTAGGTGCTTCTTTGTTGTTGATATCGAGTGCACAGGCCGCGCAAGCGCCTGTGTATAATTTGAGTAACGAAAGTGTTGCAGAAAAATTAGCTAACCTCGAGCGAGTCGTCAATTCACGTACCCGCAATCAACAACGAGTTCAAGACCAGATTGATGGAATGCAATCTGAGATTAGTGAAATACGTGGTCGTATTGAAGAGCAAAATTATCAAATTGAGAAGATCTTGCAACGTCAGCGTGAGCTCTTGCTTGCGTTTGATATTCAATCACAACAGTTACAAGAAGCATCAGAACTATCTAATGCAGAGTTGACGAAACGCTCTTTGGTGACAGGACGCACTACTGAGCCAAATGCGGTAGCGTCGTCATCACCTGCTGAGACGACAAATACGGCTGCCTCTACCATTGTCCGTCCTTCACCAAGCACCCCTGAAGTGTCCTCGGGTAACGACGAAGTGGATTATAAAGCGGCAGTGGATTTGATCCTCAAACAGCGTGATACTAAAGCAGCAATTCCAGCCTTACAAGAGTTTGTAAAAACCTATCCACAATCGAAATTTAAATCAAATGCGCATTATTGGTTAGGGCAAATTTTTTACAATGAACAAAATTGGGAACAAGCGCGCAATCAATTTGGCACTTTGTACACTCAATATCCAAGTTCTAGCAAGGTACCTGATGCAACACTTAAACTTGGCATTATTGCTAAAAATTTAAGTGATAGAGTTAAAGCACGCGAGTATTTTGAAAGTGTGGTTGCAAACCATGCCAATACTACTTCAGCTAAGCTTGCTCAAGAGCAAATTAACCTGCTGTAATTTTCAGCAGGTTCTTTCTTTTTAAATTTCAATATAGTGCTAAAAACACTCATTTCAGCACGTTTATTCATCGAAATTTGTTTTTTTAAATAAATTTCAAAAATAGGGTTGATTAACCCTGATAATTAAGTATTATATGCGCCCTGTCACCAAGCATGGTAACAGATTGAAGATTAGGGTCGTTAGCTCAGCTGGTAGAGCAGTTGACTTTTAATCAATTGGTCGCTGGTTCGAATCCAGCACGACCCACCATTTTCTTCAATTATGCAGTATCGCTTCTAAAGTACAATAGATGGGTCGTTAGCTCAGTTGGTAGAGCAGTTGACTTTTAATCAATTGGTCGCTGGTTCGAATCCAGCACGACCCACCATCTATTTCATCAAGCAAGACTCAACATCTATTTTATCCCCTCTATAATTGTTATTTAGTTCACGCTAGTAGTATAATCTCATTATCACTTATTAAGCCTTCATTACCACTATGACACAAGCATTACGCGTAGCTCCGATTGATTATCCGTTTCCTGAAAAGCCAGCTATTTTATCTGCTGAGCGCAGTGAATTTTTAACACAAGAAATTAAGCGTTTGTTAGTCGCAAATAATGCGACGTTGATTGCTCATTATTATACTGATCCAATTATTCAGGCACTAGCTGAAGAAACCGGTGGTTGTGTATCTGATTCGTTAGAAATGGCTCGATTTGGGCGAGATGCCGAAGCGGAAACGTTAATTGTTGCTGGTGTGCGTTTCATGGGCGAAACCGCAAAAATTCTTTCTCCAGAAAAGACCGTCTTAATGCCAACGTTAGAAGCGACCTGTTCATTAGATCTAGGGTGCCCTGAGAAAGAGTTTAGTGCGTTTTGTGATGCTCACCCCGATCACACAGTAGTAGTCTACGCTAATACATCTGCAGCTGTTAAAGCCCGTGCAGATTGGATCGTGACATCATCTATTGCTTTGGAGATTGTGGAACACCTTGATAGTGAAGGGCATAAGATTATTTGGGGACCGGATCGTCACCTTGGTAATTATATTGCCAAAGAAACGGGTGCAGACATGTTGATGTGGCAAGGTGAATGTATTGTTCATGATGAGTTTTCAAGTAAGGCGTTACTTGATCTTAAAAACGTTTATCCTGATGCGGCTATTTTGGTTCATCCTGAATCACCAGCGAGTGTCGTAGATCTAGCTGACGCTGTGGGGAGTACGTCACAGTTAATCGCAGCAGCACGCACATTACCTAACAAACAGCTTATTGTTGCCACAGATCGCGGTATTTTTTATAAAATGCAGCAACAAGTCCCAGACAAAGAATTACTTGAAGCACCGACCGGTGGTAATGGTGCAACCTGTAAAAGTTGCGCGCATTGTCCTTGGATGGCAATGAATGGCCTTGAATCGATTTATGCGGCGCTATCGGATGGTAGTGGACATGATATTAAAGTTGACGAACAGACGCGTACAGGGGCGTTAGTTTCGCTTAACCGTATGTTAGATTTTTCTGCGCAATTGCGTGCAAATGCGTCGACGAACGCATAATACTGAGGTAGAAAACTGTGTTTTACAGCTTTTTGACCTCGTTTTGGTTAAAAAGTGGCTGAATAACACAATTATTTTATAAATCCCTTGTTATTTACGGCGTGTTTTTCTACTATACGCGCCGCAATCAACAAGATTGATTTACAAAGAATTTGGAGAGGTGCTGAGTGGACTGAGCTTAGCACCCGCAGGACACACACCTAGAAAGTGTGTTTAGGGTTAAACCTAACGAGGGTTCGAATCAGTAAGTAAAAAATTTGGAGAGGTGGCTGAGTGGCTGAAGGCGCACGCCTGGAAAGTGTGTTTAGGGTTAAACCTAACGAGGGTTCGAATCCCTCTCTCTCCGCCATACATTATAGATAAGCCTCTGTTTTTACAGGGGCTTTTTTACACATTTAATTTAAAGACCGTCAGGAAGGCCGTCAAATATTTTCCCTTCTCCCAATATCAGTTGTTCGTTAAGTACACTACCTAAACACTTTCCCAGCATCTAATTCTATTACAAAAACAACTCGCCATATCAAAAAACAGCTGCATTTGTTCTCAGGGTGTTACTTACAGTAGTCCTAGCACCCGCAGGACACACGCCTGGAAAGTGTGTTTAGGGTTAAACCTAACGAGGGTTCGAATCCCTCTCTCCGCCAAATTCATGAAAGCTGTGCTATTTTAGCCAGGCTTTTTTATTGTATGTTATAGACTACGGGTATGTGCCGACGTTCTGATTTTTTTATGAACTCGTTTTGTCATAAACCAAACACCCCCAATTATCACTGGAACAGTGATACCCATGATCATCGATTTATTAATTGTAAAACCAGCATTGTATATCGCATCCGTTAAATATTTAATGAGCCCAATTGTATAATAACTAATAGCCGCAACGGATAAACCTTCTACCGTATGTTGTAAGGCTAGTTGTAAACGTGAACGACGCTCAAGCGAGCTGAGTAGTTGCTGATTTTGACTTTGAATACTTAGTTCCACCCGAGTTCTAAGCATATCTGAGGCACGATTAACTCTTTTAGATAAGTTTTCAAGTCGCTCTTGGGCGTTGCTGCAAGAATTAACTGCCGGTGTTAACCGACGTGTTAAAAACTCTTTGATAGTTAAGTGACCAGAGACTTCATCTTCTTTTAATTCATTGATTCTGTCTATCATGACACCATGATAGGCAAGTGAAGCATTAAATCTAAATGTTGTTTTGGCTCTTATAGCCTCAATATTGGCAGCTAAATCAGTAAGTGCTTTAAGTAAATCGTCATCATGTGATGCTGAGCCATTTGCTAATTGGTCAGTAATGTCAGCTAAAGTATTATCCATTAAGGCAAGTTTAGGCGTCAAAGCGCGAGCTTCCATAAATCCTAACATGGCCATTAGTCGATATGTTTCAATTTCGATAATGCGTTGGACCATTCTACCCATTTGACCTTTCGACATATGGTGGTTAAAAATTAAAAATCTTCCAAAGTTATCATCGTGAGTATGAAAGCTTGTCCATACTTGTGCTGCGCTATTTTGGGGTAAGCTTCCAACCATTAATTTATGGTCAAATGAAGGCTTTAGCTCCTGTGGTTTAGGGAATGAGGTCACTTTGTTAAAGTTAACCTTCATGTGAAATGCAGCAATCGTTTTGCCAGGAAAATCAGCAAACCAACAGTCTGGTAATCGGTGCAATGCGGTCTGATCGAAAGGTTCAGATGCTGAGGTGTTAATCGCGGTATCGGTAATTGTGAGCGTGGAAAACTCTAAATGGTTTTCATACCGAATAATAAAGTCTTTACCTTGATAAACTTGACAAGAGCCTTCGATTCTTTCTACATCGATATCTAACTGTTTAAGTAAGGATAATAGATGTTGTCGTTGTTGTTGTTTTTCTTTCTCATTATTTAATAGTGCAACATGAGATATATTGGCATCTGAAGAAATTATTTTAAAAGGTCTAGAATGTAATTCGGCATAAATGTTATGCCGATGCTCATGCCATTCAAAACCGTATTCAATGTGAGTCGAAGTCATAATTATTATGTACTAATAGCCAAAATTTTAGTCTAAAGGTAACTCATTTAATTATACATCGTGCTTTGGTAGGGAATATGTTTATACTTAATGACGGGGTAATTGATGCTACATATCCATTAGTTTCTATTGGAGACCTAGTGAACAATGATAGTGGTAGCACCTGATACTGATAACGAGGGTTCGAATCCCTTTCTCTCTGCTAAATTTTATGGATAAGTCACTGTTTTTTTAGAGGATTTTTATCAATTAGTTTAAAGATCGTCAGAAAAGCCGTCAAATATTTTTCCTTCTTCCGATATCATGTGTACGTCAAGTACACTACCTAAACACTTTCCCAGCAACTAATTGTATTACACTGCAACTCGTCATATTACAAAACAGCTGCATTTATTATCAGGGCATTACTTACAGTAGTCCTCGCTATCGCTGGACTCACCCCCGGGGTAGCTTGTTGTTTATAGGTTGTATCAAATGGAGTTTATAAAAGCGTAGCTGTTATGGTGTGGGCATATTAACCAAGAGGAATACAAACCCATGACTACCTATTCAGAATGCGAGCAAACAGCCATTGAGGTGGCATTAGCAGCAATACAGCAGACCCTTAATACCAATGATGTAATGACATCCTCAGAGCAGGTTAAAGATTACCTGACCATTCAGCTAGCAGGAGAGCCTGACGAGTGGTTCGGGGTCATGTTCTGCTAATCACTTCGGGGCTCAGTGTTTAGATTATCGTTGGTGGGTCATTTTTACATTGTTAGTGACACTGCGCTAGTATCCTCTTTCATCCTTTGGTGAATCCATAACAAGATATGTGGTAATCGAGTTAACTTGTGGTAATGAACCAAGTACTTCCGCATGAAATTTTTTATAATCAGATGTATTTTTTACTTCAACACGTAATAAATACTCAAATGCGCCAGCTAGGTTATGGCATTCAGTAACTTCTGAAGCGTTTAAAATTTCTTTCTCAAATTCTTTGTGGGACTTAATTCCATGATTTGATAAACCTACAGTAACATAGGCTAAGAAGTTTCGGTCCAGTGCTTCTCGATTAAGAATCGCTCGGTAGCCTTTGATAATTTTAGAATTTTCTAACTCTTTAACTCTTCTCAGGCATGCTGATGGTGAAAGACCAACTTTTTCTGCTAACTTAGAGTTACTAATGCGCCCTTCGTTAGATAGTGTATGCAATATTATGTTGTCAAACTTGTCTAAAGTAATCATAAATTGTTAAATTCTCTTTTTTTTATCAATAAAAACAATAAAACACCTGATAATACAGAATATAATATCAGCTGTGATTAATCAATGCGTGCCCTTAATCGAAATATCGCTAAAGAAAATAAAGTGGATTGATTTAGGGCAATTTATTTATATAGATTTAATAGGTAGTTTATTATGATAAGTTTCTTTTTATTTGCCTTTATAACATCCATTACGCCTGGACCTAATAACTCAATGCTTATGGCTTCTGGAATTCGATTTGGTGTTAAACGGTCATTACCGCATCTTCTAGGTATAAATATTGGGTTTGGTGTTATGTATTTGGGTGTTGGTTCGATTATTCCTTTTGTTTCAGCGGAATTTTTAGTTTTACTTGAATATTTTGCAATGGTTCTTCTATGTTACATTGCTATTAATATTGCAACTGCATCTACGCAAATCTTGGATGGAAATGCAGGTGGTCAGCCATGGGGGTTCTTTAGAGCTGCTATATTTCAGTGGGTCAACCCAAAAGCTCTTATGATGGCATTTGCAGGTACAACATCATATGGACTAGATACTGTAACGGCAGCTGTCATTTTCACAGCTACTAATGCAGTTTGTGGGGTTTGGATATTTGCTGGTTCCTGGATGCGCCAATACTTATCTGCAAGCCCAATTAGAACAAGAATAATTTATGTTACTTTGGCATTTACCATGATTATTACTATGATTTATTAAGCTTTTAATCCCCACACAAGTAACTATAGAAAAATCTCATTCCACAATGCTGAACAAGTCTTTACGTTCAAAGTATTTCATTTGCTTGATATCAATTTCACACAATTACAAATTATGCTAACTCGCCATCTTAGTATTGGTTGCTGAAATAAGAGCTAGTAGAGAGGTACTGTATATAATATCAGTTTACTCATTTGCCTCTACATATGTAGGGGAGTGGTTACAAGTTGTCAGCAAGAAGGAATAACTTAGGCAAGAATAGCTCTTCTACTTTGTAACAAATATCACCTCTATGAGTAGATTTATGAGTAGATTGTGTTATATTTTAGATCACACGGAGTCTTAGATTCTTGATTGTATGAGGTGGTCGTCGTAGCTTCCATAAGGGCTGAAGGCGCACGCCTGGAAAGTGTGTTTAGGGTTAAACCTAACGAGGGTTCGAATCTCTCTCTCCGCCAAATGTTATCAAGGCCTCGCATTACGCGAGGCTTTGTTTTTTCTGGGCTGTAGAGAATTAGCGTAATTGCCAACTGGTACAAACGGTTGGTACAAATGAGTATAATGACATCACCAATAAAAAGTAAATCTTCTGGTATTTACTACTTCAGACAAGCAGTTCCCAAACCTTTAATTCCTATTAATGGCAAATCCGACCATATTTTATTTTACGCGACCTAGAGCCTTTTTTATTAGAACCAGCTTTATTGGGCGAGTAATTACATTCAAATTGGCTGTAAGTCATAGTTTAATACTTGACTATGCGCATGGAAATGCGCATTATGATGTTTTATGTAAAGGAGTCATTTATGAGCCATCATTACGATATTAATGCCCCCAAAAAATCCACTAATTTATCGGTCAATAGTGACCTGCTCAAGCGCTCAAAAATCTTAAAAGTTAACCTTTCTGCGACGCTCGAACAGGCGCTAAATGAAAAATTAAAAGCTATTGAAAGTGAAAAATGGAAAGCTGAAAACAAAAACGCCATGGCGGCATATAACCAGTTTATTGAAGAAAATGGTTGCTTCAGTGATGAATATAGAGATTTTTAATGGCTCAATTCGAAATTTACAAAAATCCATCTCTTAAGACAAGAGAAGCCTTCCCTTATATCGTCGATATTCAACATTCTATAATCAATGACTTGGAATCGAGACTAGTTATACCATTAGGTAATAGGACAATCACGTCTAATCAAGCAATGAAACGTTTGACTCCTTTTATTGAGTATAACGGCGAACAATATTTACTAATCACACCACAACTAACATCGATGCCTAAACACCTTTTAAAACAGCCATTAGGAACAATAGAGCTACAAAGGCACTATATTATTGATGCAATAGACTTTGCAATTGCTGGGATCTGAAAAAGCTTTCACGTAAACCCGACAATAAGAATTTTCTCGCCAAAATGGCTATTGGTTAGCGTTCACAGGATTACCCATGAATAGAAATAATTTCAATGTGTTAGTATGGATTAGCTTGCTCTGGATACTCATTGCCTTAGCTTCAGCTTTCGTGGCACCAACCGAACTGAACTCGATCTTGCTTCAGCAGCTTAGTTTGCAACTGCAACAACCATTAACCGCTGTTGATTCAGTACATTTAATTGTGGTCTTGTTATGCCTTGCCTGTAATGTAGGTTTATTATTTTATAAAAGCTGTGCTAGAACTGGCTATTTAATGTTAATTCCCATTACTATGGTTTTGACTTTTATGGATGGCCCATGGACATATACCTCGATTGACTCATTTGTTAATGACATTGATATTTTTATAAGTGGAGTCCTGTGGTCTGTCTTGTTGTTTACCGATATTAAGTTGGAGTTTGATACTCAAAACGATTTCCGTAATCATGAAACTCAGCCTTTGTAGGTATAGCTGCAGCGTGGATATTGGTTACACGAATAAAAATATGTGCCTTTTTTAGTTTTCTTTTTTACTATTTTTCCTTCACCACAATCAGGACAGCTTAGTGCCTTGGTATAGTCACAGGCAGGGTAGTGAGAGCAACTAGTAAATACACCATACGGGCCTTTCTTCTCTGTTAACTGTCCGGTGACACATCGAGGGCAATATGTTCTTTCCAATCCAACTAGTGATGTTTTAAAGCCAAACACTTTAGGGTGTTGAGCGAGTTCTATAATGAATTCACTTGGAGAGTCGTCTTTATAAATCAGCAGTACTGCGCGTTTTGCTCTAGTTAACGCCACATACATTAACCTTCGCTCCTCGGCATTGGGATACGTTTCAGAAATGGGCATAACGTATTTTAAGATAGGATCATCTGTATTTGATTGTGGAAAGCCATAGGGGCCAGAGTTTACATGCAGTACAACAACATAATCTGCCTCTAAGCCTTTTGAGCTATGAATCGTTGCCCAGTTGATTGTTATGTGTGTGTACCTTGTTGACATTTCCTTCAGGTACTGTGGTCTTTGATGGTTATACCTAGACAATAAAAATACAACGCGTTTGTTACCTGATTGTTTTGCCTGATTATTACATCCGGTTAAAAATTGATGTAATTTTTCGGTTTCGTTATGTACGTTGTAATCCGCTAATAACACCGATTGTTTGATACTTTGAATTTGAGCTTTTACAGCCTTACTCAGCTGCTTAGGATTTTTTTGTATAAAGTCAGATGCAACATCAGCAATATTTTGGTTAGATCTAAATGTGTTGGTCAACACCAACTGCTCAAAAGGCCCAAAATACTCTTTAAAATTGGTCATGATTGCTATATCAGCACCACTAAAACGATAAATAGATTGCCAATCATCCCCAACAGCAAATACTTGGCATGATGCTTTATCAACTATGGCTTTGACTAATCTAGCGCGTGCTGACGACATATCTTGAGCTTCATCTACCAGTATATATTTTAGAGAGACAGGGTATTGCTCGTTTTCAATATACTCTGCAGCTCTATGTAACAAATCATCAAAATCAATGCATTGTTCCTGGTTTAACCTAGCTTCATAGGCGCGGTACAAAGGTTTGAAAAGTCTAAAAAAAACATTAGCTCTTTCATTTTTGGACTGTTGGATAGATTGTTCCAATGTATAAAGCGATATATTATTTGTCTTGCAGTGTTGTAAACATTGCATAAATACATCTAAATCTTTATTTGGATTAAAAGATTTTGTAACTAATGCATCAATTTTTTCTTGAGGAAGCGGGTTTAAAGGTATGTTAAAAGATGATAATTGCTCAGTTAATATTTCAAACACCTTGCCTGATTTGAAATGATACGAGGTAGTTTCAAAAAACTGAGTTTGGTTGTTTTGATGTAACTCGCGTTTCCACTTTACCCCTTTTTCATAGTCTTGTGCACCTGTTGCAAAAATATCAGGTGCTTGTCCATTTTGATTAATAGCAAAATGTTCATGCCACACATCTTGTTCAGGGTAATAAAAATCGGGATAATATTGTCTTTTTTCTTTTGTTGCTGTCTCTGCAGAATATTTTTTTTCATACTCAAAGACGACACCATTAATAACTAGCCAATTCACAAGCATTCGTTCTTCTATTGATGCTACTTGTAAACCATTTAGGGTTTGTAGGCGCCATTCTTGTTTGTGCGTTTGCTTCGAGTAAACTTTTGTGGCGTTTAGATGGCGCATATAACCATCGTATTCTCTCTGTGAGGTAAAACCTTCAAGTGGTGCGGTATTTGCTTCATGGAGTAATATGAATTGATTAAAGTCTTGGGCAAATTGGGTGTCGGTTTGTCTAAGATTTTGAGTGGTCTGATGGAAAAAATCATACAATGCTTTTTTTGAACTAGCTAACTTCGAAATACATGGTTTTATCTCGGTTACTGTAGCAATCACTTGCATGCTGTACGCATGAAAGGTGTTCGCTGGGATATGCTCTCCAGATAAATGAAATCTTTGATACAAACTGTTAATGCGTGAGTTTAACTCCAATGCTGCATCAGTATTGTATGCAAAACAAAAGATATGTTCAGGTGAAATTCCTTCTTTTAGAAGAAAATATAGCTTTGCAATTATGGTAGATGATTTTCCCGAACCAGCAGAAGCAATAAGTAACACATGGTCTTTTTCCCAAATAATGGCTTTTTGCTGCTCTTCGGTTAAAGGGTAGGATTCTATATTTTCAAAATCAGTTTTATACTGGGCTTGTTTATTAAGTATGTAAGCATTGCTCTGAAGACGAGCAATTTGTTCTTTTGACCTAAACAAAGAGATTAACTTATCGAAAAAGTTGTTCAAAAAAATCCCTTATTTAAAACTTTATGCTTAATTTTTAATAGGATATCATTAACTTATATCCAATAAAAAGCACAAAATGCAATCGCACTATGTCCTACAAAGCCCAATTAATCAAACACGTTATAGCGAATTTAGAACAAGTTCACACTACCGCAGTGAATGCGGCTAAACATGCCCATGACATGGCAACGGATAAACAAAATATCCCTGAAAATAAATATGATACGCTAGGCCTAGAATCTGGTTATTTAGCGCAAGGTCAAGCAAACCGTGCAGCAGAATATCTAGTCGAATTGGATGCGATGAAACATATTCCAGTCAAAGATTTTATTGCTGACGATATCATTGCTATCGGTGCGTTAGTGGGACTTTGCGACCAACATGATGCGTCGATGTGGGTTTTCTTAGCCCCTGTCTCCGGCGGTATGACGTTTGAATTTGAGCATCGTAACATCATGGTCATTAGCGCTCGCTCGCCTTTAGGTCAGCAGTTATTAGGTAAAGAAGTATATGATGAGTGCCATATCGGGCAGGGGACTCATAGCAAACATTATCGTATAACGGACATTGTGTAACATGGCTGCACGACAACGTCCGCCCAAACCTTGCGCTAGTCGTGCTAAGGCCTCAACAACCTTATTTCGCATAAAAATATCGGCATTCACCGACTGGCAATTACTGTGTAAGACTTGTCAATTGGCTGTGAAAGATAATGAAGGGTATCAATATGGTGGGACGTGGAAGAGTGCTAAGCGACATTAGATATCTGACGCTTTCTCTGAGTCTTCTAAAGAAATGCGTTTTACTGGTTTCTCTAATCGTTCAAGTGCTATATATGTGTCTTCTATATCGTCAAGATACTTCATAATTGCTTCTTTTGCATAGAACGATTTAGTGCGCCCCGTGGTCTCGGCTAATACACTTAATCTTTTTTCTAATTCATCTGATAATCTAAGAGATAACATTTTCTTTGCCTTGTAGTACATGCCATACGTGTAAAGCATAGGCTATAATTAACTTTTCGAAAGCCATTTATAAAATAATGTATTAAAAATCATTTCCCATCACTCAAAATACTCTCCCTTCGCCAAATATGCATTCTTGATATGCTCCACCAATGTGGTGACCTTACGCGGCGTCTTTTTGATAAACGGATGTAGCGCATAGACTCCGATGGTTTTATCCACCTTATCGTTAAGCAGAGTCACCAGATCGCCTGCGAGTATATCTTCATGTACCAAACACTTAGGGACGTGCACAATCCCATGTCCAGCGAGCGCAGCTTTGCGCAATGCACTGGCGTTGTCGCTCGCAAATGTCCCGTGGATTTTGACTGTATATTGCTCTTGCTCATTACTAAATGCCCAGTTACTTGCACCAGCTGCTTGATAGAGATATATCATACAATTATGTTGTGTTAACTCTGTGGGCTCGGCGGGCTTGCCATAACGGCTGATATAAAAAGGTGAACAACAGATCACCCATTGTGAATTAATAATATGCCGAGCAATTAAGCTTGAGTCCTCTAATAAACCGGTGCGGATCACTAAGTCATATCCTTCTTCTAGAGGATTGACAAAGCGGTTATCTAACGACATATTGACACTGACATTGGGGTGTAAGTGGCAAAATTCAGCAACGGCTTCGCCCAATAACAAATCGCCCGAAATAGTCGGTACCGACATGTTGATATGGCCACTTACCATGTCATTATCATCCTTAATGTCGTCAATTGCCTCTTGGGTGACATGCTTAATGATATCAGCGCTGGAAGCCAGCTTCTTGCCGGCTTCAGTTAACGCTAAACTGCGAGTAGTGCGATAGAGTAATTGTGCGTTGAGGGCTTTTTCTAATTGCGTAATACGCTTACTCACCACTGAATTAGTGATATTGTTCAGCTCAGCCGCTTTTTTAAAACTGCCCAGCTCAACTATTTGAGAAAATAAAACAAGGTCATTTGCAAACATACTATTACTTCATTTTTGGAAACTATTAGTTTTATTATTTCTATTTATCGCTTAAAAGTAAAGGGATATACTTAACAAATATCATACATTCATGCAAAATCTTACAGGGATCCAACATTATGATCATCTCAGCAACTACTGATTTTCGGGCTGCAGCCAAAGCCAAATTACCTCCGTTTTTATTCCATTACATCGATGGCGGTTCGTATAGCGAGAGTACGTTAAGGCGCAACGAGACGGATCTTCAAAACATCGCATTAAAACAAAAAGTCTTAAAAGATATGTCGCATCTGAGCCTAGAACACGACGTGTTTGGTGAAAAGTTTTCAATGCCGATTGCCTTATCACCTGTCGGTTTGACAGGCATGTATGCCCGTCGCGGAGAAGTCCAAGCTGCTAAAGCTGCTGAGAACAAAGGGATCCCGTTTACCATGTCCACGGTGTCGGTCTGTCCGATTGAAGAAGTCACCCCACAAATTCAACGTCCAATGTGGTTTCAGTTATACGTACTAAAAGATCGCGAGTTCATGAAAAATGTACTTGAGCGAGCCAAGTTAGCTGGCGTCACGACCTTAGTGTTTACCGTTGATATGCCAACCCCTGGAGCACGATATCGCGATATGCATTCGGGCATGAGTGGACCACGAGCCGAAGTGCGACGAGTATTGCAAGCTATGCAACATCCATCTTGGGCGCTAGATGTTGGCTTGTTGGGTAAACCCCATGATTTAGGTAACATCTCTGCGTATCGTAACAAAACCACAAAGCTAGGCGATTATATTGGTTGGTTAGGCGATAACTTTGATACCTCTATTTCGTGGAAAGACTTAGAGTGGATCCGCGAGTATTGGACGGGTCCTTTGATTATTAAAGGGATCTTGGATGTCGACGATGCCAAAGACGCGGTGCGCTTTGGTGCTGACGGTATTGTTGTATCCAATCATGGCGGTCGACAACTAGATGGTGTAATGTCTTCTGCTCAAGCCCTGCCGACTATTGCCGATGCGGTTAAAGGCGATCTTAAAATATTTGTGGACTCGGGTATTCGCAACGGTTTAGATGTCGTGCGCATGTTAGCACTTGGTGCGGATTGCACTATGCTTGGACGCTCTTACATTTACGCACTTGCCGCTGGAGGGCAACAAGGCGTTGAACACTTGTTAGATTTATACGAAAAAGAAATGCGCGTAGCGATGACGTTAACCGGTGCTAAATCTATTAGTGAAATCGGCAATCATTCGATAGCACGGATAGCGTAAGGTAAACTAGAGTAGAGCACTTCAAACATAAATAGGGATGATTAATTAATGTCTGATAAAGCCAAACATATGATTAAGCGGATTGGCATTTTAACCAGTGGCGGAGATGCGCCAGGTATGAATGCAGCCATTCGCTCGGTGGTGCTTGCTGCTCACCATTATCATTATGATGTGGTGGGTTTTTATCACGGCTTCAATGGACTTCTACGCGAAGAACACATTGCCCAAGCCAAAGTGTTAACCGCCGATGATGTGCACAATATTATTCAACGTGGCGGCACGATTTTAAAAAGCGCCCGTTGTCCTGACATGCTAACAGAAAAAGGCTTACAACAAGCTGCAACTACATTAACCGACCAATATATCGATGCGTTAATTGTTATCGGTGGCGATGGGTCCTTTAATGGCTTACTTGCCTTACAAGCATTCTGGTTAGGTCAGATTATTGGTATTCCAGGCACCATTGATAATGATCTTGATAGTACTGATTTTACCATTGGCTTTGCCACTGCGGTCAACACTGCCATTGAAGCAATTGATAAAATTCGTGACACCGCTGACGCGTTTGAACGTATATTTATTGTCGAAGTGATGGGACGTCACAGCGGGCATATCACCTTTAACGTTGGTATAGCAAGTGGTGCTGAACAAGTCCTATCGTTTGAAAATTTTTCGATTAATAACAAGCAGGCGACACTACAAAAACTCGCCGCAGAGATCAATACAGCCCAACAATCCAATCATGGCAGTTATATTATCGTAATGGCGGAAAATTTATGGCAGGGTGGGGCTGTAGCGCTGGCTGATGAGCTAAAGCACCAAGCTGATGTGGATTGCACCGCTTGTGTCTTAGGGCATATTCAACGCGGTGGCTCACCAGTACCTAAAGACCGATTGCTGGGGACTAAAATGGGTGTTGCTGCAGTGCAAGCGCTGAACGCAGGTAAACACAACATTATGATAGCAGAACAAAACAGCGGTATTTGCCATGTGAGTTTAGCTGACGCCGTTAAACACACCAAAACCGTCAATCAACAATTAGTGGATGCGCAAGAAAACATCCTAGCGCTGACAGTTCAAAACCAATATTAATGTTGTAATGGAAGTGTAATTTTAATTTGCGTACCAGTGCTATCGGCCTTACCTGACTTTAGGTTAAAGCTACCATTAAGCACTTTTACGCGATTTTCCATGCCCGCTAAGCCAAACCCTTGTTCAGTGGTGGCCTTATCAAAACCTACACCGTTATCAAAAATAATAAATTCTATATATTCAGTTGTTAACATCAATGAAATAGTCAATTCACTCGCCTGTGAATGCTTTATCGTATTGTTGACAGCCTCTTGGGTGATCCTAAACAGCACAAGTGAGATGTTATCCGGAATATTAATCTGCTCTCCCTGACTTAAAAACGTAAACTCGATATTACTAAGTGCTAACTTATCGGCAAAATAGCGACTCTTTAAAGTACCAATTAAACCAAACCGCTCTAATATTTCTGGTTTGAGCCAGTTGATGAGTTCAAAAACAGACATGAAAATATAATGCGTGAAACTTTTTATTTTAGTAAATGGGTTGTTCGTTTCACCGCTCAGGCTTGCTTGTAATTCGAGTAAGTTAATTGCTTGCTGTAGCTCATGAATGTTTTTCTCCATTTGATTTCTTAATTCAATAGAGAGTTTTCTGCGCTGTAATTCTTGCGCGTTGATCAAATGTTTATTAAGTTGATTGATCTGTTGGTTGAGTATTTGCTGTTCATCATTACGTTTAACCATGATCGCTTGGCTGTGTTCAATGGATGATTGTGTCGTATCTAACTCATGGATCATCGCGTTGATGTATAAAATAATTAGGTTCAATCCTAACAAAAACCAAGCCATATCACTTAATGAAAACCCAAGTTGGGTTAACAGTGCAATGTCACTATTTGTTTGCATATTCACAATAACAATCATGACATAAATCATGGTGATGATATTGATGACAAAGGCAAAATTAGATAGTCCCCACCAACGGTAACGATAACAAAACCACAGGGCTGGGATGACAATAAACACACAGAGGTAGCTAATTAAATCACCACCATAATATAAAGTGGCTAATATGCCGATGAAAGAAACAAGTAGCAGCCTGAGACTACTAGCTGTTAATTTTGGTATGTTACTCATGCCTTGGTATCTAAGCATTAAAATCATTAACAACACATTTATCGCGATAGCAATGCCCGTAATTTGACCTGTTATACTATCGGTTAAATATTGCCAATGGCCTAAATCAAAAGCATCAATTCTATTGCTTGCCACCGCAGTCATGTATTGATGCACTATGGTAAATGCAATCGCGCAAGTGAACAGCATATGAATAAATCGTAGTGTAAACACTTCAGTGGTGCGCAGCAAACGTTGCGTGACAAGAGCGCTAATGATAACTGTTACAAGGCTTACGCAGATTTGTCCTAGAAATGCCCAAGTGATTATCACAAATGAGTTGTAGTTTAATAAGTGCATCGGCGGAATCAGTGTAAATAGCGCAATCAACGCAATTAGAGGGGTTAAAGCTGGCCACCGTTTGCTGGGGCTAAAAACTAACATTACATAAGCTATCACGGTTTGCATGGAGAACAGTGGTAATGCGCTTTGACTTAGCAATATACGGTCAATAATACTCGCTACACTTAATAATATGAAATAACACAACAGTAATTTATAGATAGAATTGGAGTCTTGCCTAGATGGCATGTCACCAGCGAATACTGGCGCGGTTTGATTATTATCTTGGTAGCTGTACATGGATATGCGCTCCCTTATCATTCCTCAACTGCATACTGCCACCTAACGCCATCATGTAATTTTGAATATTAAATAAGCCTCCGCTGAAAGGGTGATTTAATACGCTTTCAGGAAACCCTTTGCCTCTATCAGTAAATTTGATATGAATGATTTGATCAGAAAATGAAATGGATAGCTGACAAGTTTGACTGGCACTATGTTGCACGACATTTTTGACACATTCTTGAACGATCCTAAACAACGCTATTTGCAACCCATCATCGAGTGCATTGACGTCCCCTTCAATATCAGCGTGATATTCAATATTGTGCTCTTGTAATCGAGTTTTGAAAAATAATCCTATTAAGGTCTGTTTTAAACCTAAATCATCAATAGAACGCGGGCGTAACCAATACATTAATTCATACGCATTGGAGTAAATTTGATCTGTCATCACCCGTATTTTATTAACCACAGTCGGTTTATACTCAGCGAATAGTTTCTGGTTATTGAGCATCGAAATCGAGATATTTAATGCGGTAATATTTTGTCCTACATCATCGTGTAGTTCCTGCGATAAGTTCTTTTTTTCAAGCTCTTGTAAGTTAACAATCTGTAACGCAAGTGCCTGTAACTCATGTTGTGATTGAGTCAAGTTCGCGTATTTAGCTTTTAATGCCAGTTGGTTTTTGGATAATGCTTGGCGTGAGCGTCGATGTTCTAATTGCAAACCAGCAGTTACCAGACCAATTAAAAAATACGACACGATAAAAGGTTGAAACGAGACCAGTAACTCATTACTCGCACCGTATAACAAAATCAATAACACGCTGTTGATCCATAATGCGCAACACAAACTGCCGAGCCATGTAAATCGATAGCCGGACCAAATAATCGGTAAAAATAACAATATTTTTAGAATATTTTGAGAAAAATCAGAGAGATAAAAAAGTGTAATTATAGCAAAAGTTAATGATATCGCTATTTTACTAATTAGTTCCCGAGATAATGCGCGAACATGATGGCGCTTTTGGCGTAGACCTTTGTACACAAGGTAAATTGAAATCGCAAAAAGTATGCCTGGATATGCCGCTGTATTATGTTGTATGAATACATATAAACGCTCGTCCACAGGGACTTTGTCATACACGGATGTATCCGATAAAAAATGAAATCCAATGTTGCCTAACCGCGTTAAGAATCCAAATAGCACTAGAATAACAATCGCCTTGAGTGCAAATAAATTTTCTTGTTTGCGCTTAATTCGAGCCAAATAAATAATGGGTAAAGTATGAATGGCGATAGTCATCGAAAGAACAAAATGTTTGATGAACTCATAATGCACCGAACCTTGGTATTGCATAGTAAATCCACCTCCAAGAGAGATGGCAAGCATTGCGGTTACCCAAAAACGCAATGGCAACACAAGAAACAAAATAAAATGAAAGCCAAGTGGAAAGTACCAGATAGTAAATCCGGGTAAAACCGAGTATCCAAACGACAGGGTAAAGAAGGTAAATTGGCATATACAGGTTATGACAAATAAGTAACAATGAGCCAGCAACTCTTGGCTTAATGTATTGAGATGAAAATCTTGAAATATATATGTTTTGATAATGTCGTGTCTCTGCACTTGTGCTGTGTTTTACATACCTAACGTATCGTATGTGTACCACTTATTTTTGATTATGACACAAGTTTTGGAGTATTAATCTAAGACATATTCTTAGTCATATTGACTGAAGTATGATTTTTATGTGCGCAATAATCCTTGCCCAATTCAGCAAACTAGCGTAAAAGTCACGCTCGTTAATTGTTTATAAGTAAACACTTGTGGAAAATCTTGATTTAACCTTGCTGCCAACACCTCCAGAGTACAGTGATACTCTGTTTGCGCAGATTGCTAATGATATACATGACAAAGGCTTTAGTATTCAACCGAATGCTTTGCCATTGGATTTAGCTGAATCTCTTCATACACATGTGATGCAGATGCCTGAGTATCAATTTGATGAGGCGGGTATTGGCCGCTTACAACAATTACAACAAAACAGCTTTGTTCGCCGTGATGCAATTGCATGGATCAATGGCGAGAGTGATGCAGGTCGAGACTGGCTAGCATGGTCTGCTCGTTTACAACAATACCTTAATCGCCATTTGTTTATGGGCCTGTTTTCATTTGAAAGCCACTTTGCTCACTATCCTCCGGGCAGTTTTTACAAAAAACATTTTGATGCATTTAAAGGTCAAGCGAATCGAGTGTTATCGGTTGTCGTTTACTTAAATCCTGACTGGGGAGTTGATGATGGTGGAGAGCTGGTAATTTATACTGACGATAATCTCACTGATGGAATTAGCGTCATTCCTAGTTTTGCAACCATTGCTGTTTTTTTGAGTGAAGATCATTTGCACGAAGTATTACCTACCAAGCGTGATCGCTTTTCTATTGCTGGATGGTATCGAGTCAATAGTTCCAATGCGAATAGAGTTGATCCGCCCAAGTAATTAACAACACATCAGACCAATTTCCACAAAACTCATAATTAATAATCTAACCTATTGATAATAAATACTTATATGCCGTATTAGGTAGGTTTTCTTGTATCTTAAATTTCACTTTATGCTAACCAAATCGAAAATTTGTTAACTATTTGTAATTAAACGGTTGACAAATAATACCATAATTGGGATTATGCTCACCGGTCGGGCAAATGCGCATTTGTGTTATTTGAGCACACACGCTGAATATATGCGCTCCGGTTTTATACATCATAAAAATATATATAAATTACTAAATACAGGTGCAATATGAACAACACAAAGATCAAACAATTAGCGTTAACGTGTGGATTACTTTTAGGTAGCAGTGCGTTTGCATTACAAGCCGAAGAATCAGGTGAAGTTAATTTAGGTTTTCAAGTGAAAACGAATCACTTATGGCATGGTTTCATCGTTACTCCAGGTGTATTTACCGCCGGTGAGTTAACCTATACCACCGCAAGTGGCGACACTAAGTTCGGTCTTTGGGGAGGCGCGAGTTTTGATGGTTCATACAAAGAGCTCACTTATTTTGCTTCGCACAAGTTCTCAGATAATTTATTTGTTGAGATCGTGACTCATGGAAATCATTCAGGTATTTATGATAGTGAAGATGGTGTTGTAGATATCTTTAACTTTGGTGATGATCCTGCAGAAACAGGTAATTTTACTGATATTGGTATTGGGTATACTTTTTCAGGTGACGCACCTGTATCAGTCTATTACTCGGTGATCGTTCAAGGTATTGACGTGTTTGAAGATGAAGAAACCGGTGAACGTGAAAGAGCGTATACTAACTACTTAGAAGTCAGCAAGCCGGTCTGGAGTAATGCCGCCGGTGAGAGTGTCAATGCGTTTATTGGTGGAGCATTTTCACCGAAAGGCGATCAAAACTTCTATTACAAAAATGCTGGAATAGTCAATGTTGGTTTCACTTACAACACTTCTGTCAGCATTGGCGATTTTACTTTACCTGTGTCTTCTACCGCAATGTGGAACCCTTCACGTAACGAAGGTGCATTGCAAGTTGCACTTAACTTTTTCTAAAATATAACTCGTTTATGTGTGTGATGGGCGCTTTGTTCAACCCAAAGTGGCTCATCATCATTATTGTGTAAGGAGAGTAACAATGAACATGAAAAAAGCAGTATTCGGTGGGCTTACATTACTACTTAGTAATATTGTCGCAGCGGAAACAATTACCATTGCAACAGTGAACAATGGTGACATGATCACCATGAAAGAACTGAGTGGTGATTTTACGCAAAAAAATCCAGGTATTGAACTTAAGTGGGTCACCTTAGAAGAAAATATCTTACGTCAACGCGTTACTACTGATGTTGCTACCGCTGGTGGTCAATATGACATCATGACGATTGGGACTTATGAAGTGCCAATTTGGGGTAAACAAGGCTGGTTAACAGAATTAAATAAACTTGATGAAAACTACGATGAGGCAGATTTATTACCTGCTATTCGCAGTGGCTTATCAATTAATGACAAGCTTTATGCTGCACCATTTTATGGTGAAAGCTCAATGGTTATGTACCGTACTGATTTGATGAAAAAGGCCGGTTTAACTATGCCTAAAGCGCCAACGTGGGCGTTTATCAAAAAAGCAGCATTGGCGATGACAGATAAAGATGCTGGTGTTTATGGTATTTGCTTACGTGGTAAAGCCGGGTGGGGCGAAAATGTCGCATTACTGACTTCTATGTCTAATTCATTTGGTGCGCGTTGGTTTGATGAAAACTGGAAGCCGCAATTTAATACTCAAGAATGGAAAGATACACTAGATTTCTACGTAGATATTATGACTGAAGCTGGTCCTCCAGGTGCTTCAGCAAATGGTTTTAATGAAAACTTAGCATTATTTCAAACGGGTAAATGTGGCATGTGGATTGATGCTACTGTTGCAGGTGGATTTGTAACAAATGTGAAAGATTCAGAGGTCGCGGACAAAGTAGGCTTTGCTTTAGCTCCTGATAATGGTTTGGGTAAACGCGGCAACTGGTTGTGGGCATGGACGTTAGCAGTGCCTGCAAGTAGCCAAAAAACAGACGCAGCAATGAAATTTATTAGCTGGGCTACCTCCAAAGACTATGCTGCGTTAGTCGCTGAGAAGAAAGGTTGGGCAAATGTTCCTCCAGGTACACGTACTTCTTTGTATAACAACCCAGAATATATGCAAGCTGCACCGTTTGCGGAAATCACCTTAGCATCAATTGAGTCAGCAGATCCGGTTAACCCAACGGTTAAACCTGTGCCTTATGTCGGCGTGCAATTTGTAGCTATTCCTGAGTTTCAAGGCATTGGCACCGCGGTAGGTCAACAGTTTAGTGCTGCATTAGCTGGCAAGATGACTGTTGAGCAGGCTTTGATGAGTTCACAGCGATTAACCGAACGTGCGATGCGCAAAGCTAGATATCCAAAATAATTAAGCTCCACTCCCTAGGACAGGTTTTACAGGCTAGTGCAGCAGGTAAAACCTTCCTTTTTTTATTGCTTTAAGAGGCACCGTTATGGCAACCACTCAATCTCGTACATTAGCACGGTTTATGCTAATGCCAGCAGTACTTCTCCTGCTCGCATGGATGATCGTTCCTTTATGTATGACGCTTTATTTTTCATTTTTAGATTACAACTTACTTACCCCAGGTAATGAAGAGTTTATCGGATTTCTAAATTATGAATTCTTCTTAACTGATCCCGCCTTTATGGCCTCATTTTTTAATACGTTGTTGTTAGTTGGTGGGGTGTTGATTATTACCATCGGTGGCGGTATTGGCCTTGCTATTTTGTTAGACCAAGCTATTTGGGGACGTAATTATGTGCGGATCTTGGTGTTAGCGCCATTCTTTGTCATGCCAACTGTTTCTGCATTGGTTTGGAAAAATATGCTGATGAATCCTGTGAATGGGCTGTTTGCTCATTTTACTAGTTTATTTGGGATGGCACCGATTGATTTCTTTGCTCAAATCCCTTTGCTTTCAATCATTATTATCGTGTCTTGGCAGTGGCTACCGTTTGCAACGCTAATCTTGTTAACCGCCATTCAGTCACTTGATTCAGAGCAATTAGAGGCCGCTGATTTAGATGGTGCAGGGCCAATAAGTAAATTCTTTTATATTGTTTTACCGCATTTATCGCGCGCAATTACCGCTGTTATTCTGATTGAGACGATATTTTTGTTGTCCATTTTTGCCGAGATTTTGGTGACAACGAATGGTGGGCCAGGTTATGAGTCAACCAATATTACCTATTTGATATATACCCAATCTTTATTGCAATTTGATGTGGGTGGTGGTTCCGCCGGTGGCATTGTTGCGGTCATTATCGCAAACATTGTTGCTATATTTTTAATGCGCCTAATTGGCAAGAACTTGGAGGGATAGGGAATGTCGATCAACAATACCCACAAAGAAAAAATCTTGTATTCACTATTGGCATGGACCATCAGTGGTTTACTGTTCTTTCCGATATTGTGGACGATTATCACGAGCTTTAAGACTGAAGCTGAGGCTATTTCAGCTTCTCCTAGTTTGTTTATGTTTGAATGGACGTTAGAAAACTATCGAGACGTGTTACAGCGTTCACCGTATTTCTTACATTTTTGGAACTCTGTCGTTATTTCTATTGGTTCTAGTCTGGTGGGATTATGTATAGCCATTCCAGCAGCTTGGTCTATGGCCTTTGTCCAAACACCGCGTACCAAAAACTTATTAATGTGGATGTTATCCACCAAAATGTTGCCACCGGTAGGGGTGTTAATTCCAATTTATTTGTTGTTCAGGGATTTTGGTTTACTGGATACCAAATTGGGTTTGGTCATTGTTATGACGTTGATCAATTTGCCTATCATGATATGGATGTTGTACACGTATTTTCGGGAGATCCCAAAAGATATCTTAGAAGCTGCGCGTATGGATGGCGCGTCTATTGGCGCTGAGATAGTGCATGTCTTGATGCCGATTGCGTTACCCGGGATCGCATCAACGTTATTGCTAAATGTCATTTTAGCGTGGAATGAAGCATTTTGGACGTTGATCCTCACAGCTGCAAACGCAGCGCCGTTGACTGCTTTTATTGCTAGCTATTCAAGTCCTGAAGGCCTGTTCTATGCAAAATTATCAGCAGCGTCAGCCATGGCCATTATCCCAATTTTAATCTTGGGTTGGTTTAGTCAAAAACAATTAGTGCGCGGATTAAGTTTCGGCGCAGTTAAGTAGGAAGAAATATTATGGGTAGCATCACTTTAAAGCAAGTCACCAAAAACTTTGATGAAGTAAACGTCATCAAGCCATTAGATCTAGAAATTCGCGATGGTGAGTTTATTGTATTTGTTGGACCTTCAGGTTGTGGTAAATCAACATTATTACGCATGATCGCAGGGCTAGAAGATACCACTAGTGGTGTCATTGAAATTGATGGGCAAGACGCAACCGATACGCCTCCTGCCAAACGTGGATTGGCGATGGTTTTTCAATCCTATGCGTTATATCCGCACATGTCGGTCCGCAACAATATCGCGTTTCCATTAAAACGCGCCAAAGTTGCGCCTGAAGTTATCGATGAAAAAATCGCTTCAGCAGCCAAAATTTTAAACTTAACAGATTACTTAGACCGTAAGCCTGGGCAGCTATCAGGTGGACAACGTCAACGTGTGGCGATCGGTCGCGCCATAGTGCGTCAGCCCTCTGCGTTTTTGTTCGATGAGCCATTATCGAATCTTGATGCTTCTTTACGTGTGAACATGCGCTTAGAAATCTCAGAGCTGCATAAAAGCTTAAATACCACCATGATTTATGTAACACATGATCAAGTAGAAGCTATGACGATGGCAGACCGAATTGCCGTCTTTAACGGTGGTGTCATTGAGCAAGTGGGCACCCCTCTAGAATTGTACCAACACCCGGTTAATCGATTTGTAGCAGGGTTTATTGGATCACCCAAAATGAACTTTGTGCCAGTGGATACTCAATCTGACGGCTGTTGTGAAATGGGCGTACGTCCAGAGCATTTGACGATTTCTAACGAGTCGGGTGTATGGCAAGGCAAGGTGGGTGTCATTGAGCATTTAGGATCGGAGACCTTTTTACACGTGCATCTTGCTGATATTGGTACCTTAACCGTCAAAGCCGATGGGGATTGTGCAGTACAGTATGGTGATGAGATTTATTTAAATGTATTAGATAGCAAAGTACTTAGATTTGATGCTCAAGGTATCACTATTGGTCGTGGATTTATTGAGCCGGGATCATCTACAACCGTTACTAGCGACAGTAATACCGCGCAGTTATAAGTTAAAGAGAATTACATTAATGCTTACTCAATTAAATAATCAATCCTTAGCTACCATTAATGCTGAGGTTAACAAACCTAAATACTGTCGTGAAGATCTGACCGCTGGTATCGTCCATATAGGGGTAGGCAATTTTCATCGTGCCCATCAAGCAATGTATATGCACCACCTATTGAATCAAGGCGAAGCCACACAGTGGGCCCTAATCGGTGCCGGTACTAAATCTTATGATGTCGCTATGCGCGATAAATTAGCCCAACAAGATTGGTTAACATCTGTTGTCGAAGTTGATGCAAACGGGCGTCAGGCACATATTAATGGTGCGATGATTGATTTTGTCGAAAATACGCCACCCGCTGTGATTGATACTTTGGTGCAACCGAACATACGCATAGTTAGTTTAACCATTACTGAAGGTGGGTATTTTATCGATGAAAAAACCGGAGGATTTAATATTTTCCATTCGGAGATCGCGCATGATATCGATCATCCTCAGGCACCGATAAGTGTGTTTGGGATCATCATAGAAGCCTTACGTATACGTCGTAGTAACGGCATTGCTCCGTTTACCGTTATGTCGTGTGACAATATACCGCACAATGGCAAGGTCACTAAAGCGGCGACGACGCAATTGGCCGCTGCGATTGACACGAGTCTAGCGACATGGATTGCTGAAAATGTCAGTTTCCCAAATTCAATGGTCGATTGCATCACCCCAGGTACAAGTGATTTAGAGCGCCAAAAAATTAAAGATTTGTTCGGTTACGATGATCAAGCACCGGTGTTTTGTGAACCATTTCGACAGTGGATCTTGGAAGACGATTTTTGCAACGGTCGTCCTGCCTTAGAGCAAGTCGGCGTTGAGTTTGTGCCAGATGTGGCACCTTATGAATTAATGAAGTTACGTATTCTTAATGGAGGCCACGCTGCAATTGCATATCCAGGAGCGCTGTTAGGGATCCAATATGTTCATGAAGTGATGGCGCACCCGTTAATTTCTCGATATTTAGCGAAACTAGAGTCACTAGATATTATTCCAAGCTTGCCAGAAGTACCCAATGTCGAATTGCCAGAATACTTTGCATTAATTCAGCAGCGCTTTGCTAACCCTGAAGTAAAAGATACGGTGACACGCTTATGTCAAGATGGGTCTAATCGCTTACCTAAGTTTATCTTGCCGATTGTTAATGCAAACCTGGTCAATGGTCAATCTCTGCAAGGCTTAGCATTAGTCGTGGCGTTATGGTGTCGTTTATGTGCACAAGGAGCTGACGGGGATAATCAGATTGTTTTGGACGATGCTCAAGCACCGCGGTTGATCGCACAATCATTGTTAGCACGTGATAATCCGTTAGTATTTTTGCAAATGGATGATATTTTTGGGACACTCGCCGTACAGCCAGAGTTTGTAGCCGCGTTTAGTAAGTGGCTGACCATGTTGTGGGAAGTCGGTGCAGCCAAAACCTTAGCCTTTTATTTAGAAGATTAATCACTTATGCCATATTCAGTGCCTCACGTTAGTCATGCGTTACAAGCGTATATTGCAAATACACAATACGAGTTAGTGATATTTGATTGTGATGGCGTGTTGATTGACAGTGAGTCACTGAGTAAGCAAACATTGCTAAATATGTTGGCTGAGTTAGGTGTTTTGGTCAATTCTGAGTATTTTGATGTGCATTTTTTAGGTCAAAGTTATGCACATATGGTCACTAAAATACACGAAGATTATGCTGTATTATTACCAGATGATTTCCAAGTAATGTACCAACATACCCTTCTCAATAGGTTTGCTGAAGAACTACAACCAACATCTGGTATTGAACATGTTTTATCTCGTTTAGCGATCCCAGTTTGTATTGCAACAAGTAGTGGACCAGAGCGAGTTAAACGCGCATTACATTTGACTCAATTAAGTGCGTCTTTTGGCGAGCATGTGTTTACCAGTAGTGAAGTAAAACATGGCAAACCTGCACCTGATTTGTTTTTGCATGCAGCACAAAAAATGGGTGTAGAGCCTAGTCGCTGTCTAGTTATCGAAGACTCTAGTGCTGGTCTACGAGCAGCTAAGGCAGCAAATATGGATTGTATTTGGTATACAGGTGCGAGCCATCTGGTAGACTTAGCACAGAAAGATTTGACCGATAGTAATAATTCTTCGAATGAATTTTTAATCAACATACCCCACTGGAAAACATTATTTAGTTGTTTTCCTCAGTTACAAACCTCAGTAGAAGGGAACCGTAGTGGCAATAATTTCTAGTTCTGAGCAACGCAAGCTCGATGATGCAGCACGAGCTGGCTGGCTATATTATGTAGCGGGTAAAACTCAAGACGAAATCTCTAAAATTTTGCATGTTTCACGTCAATCAGCCCAACGTATGGTTGCTTTGTCGGTGAGTGAAGGCTTGATAAAAGTTCGCTTAGAGCATCCCGTTGCAAAATGCATGGACTTAAGCGATAAACTCAAAAAGCGCTTTTCTTTATTATCTTGTCATGTGGTGCCGAGTGCTCCAGAAGATCCACAATCTACTGTGGGCTTAGCGCAAGCGGGGGCTGCTGAAATAGAACGTCACCTGCGCTCAAAATCACCACAAGTCGTCGCTTTAGGGACTGGCCGAGTACTTCGTTCATGCGTGGATGAAATATCATTGATTGATTGCGAGCAACATAAGGTTGTTGCGTTATTAGGTAATATTGCTTCGGATGGTTCAGCCTCATCGTATGATGTGGTCGTGCGCATGGCTGAGCATATTAATGCCAAACACTACCCTATGCCATTACCGGTTTTACCAAGTAGTAAAGCTGAAAAAGAAGCCTTGCATAAACAGCCATACGTCGCTCAAAATCTAGCACTAGCGGCTAATGCTGATGTGACATTTGTTGGAATTGGTAATCTTGGCTTAAATTCTCCGTTACATTTAGACGGATTTATTACTACTGAAGAATTAGACGAGCTGGAAGCAAAAGGGGCCGTCGGTGAAATGATCAGTTGGGTGTTTGACCGTGAAGGTAAGCTAATTGACTGTGCTGTTAACGACCGTGTTGCTAGTACACCATTAAAAATCAACTCTGAAAAACAAGTGTTTGCTATCGCCGCTGGTGAGGATAAAGTGCATGCAATATTAGGTGCATTACGGTCGACAATGATCAATGGCTTTATCACTAACGAATATACTGCCGAACGCTTACTGAGTATGGATTAACATAGGTTGTCTATTCTTAGGAATGACACGATATGATGAGTTAAAAAGGCTTACCGCGGTAAGCCTTTTCTTTAAGTGCTACTGATTGATTTTAAATTCGATTGCTTCTACTTCTGCTAATGTTGGGAGCGCTGACATAGCACCAATACTGGAACAGACAAGTGCACTTACTTTTCCTGCAAAAGCGACAAAATCAGGCATTACTTGGGCATAAAAAGTATCGTCAACGGGATGCTGTGCTAACTGAAACAATATCGCACCAATAAAAGAGTCACCCGCGCCGGTGGTATCAATCGCATTAATTTTATATGCCGGTACTCGAGTACATTGACCATTATGAGAAATTAAACAGCCATCACCGCCAAGTGTGACTAATACAATTTTGACGCCTAAATCATGGAAATATTGACAACCTGATTCCATATCTTGATGGTCGGTAAATAATACTAATTCTTCATCACTTACTTTAACTATGTCGGCCATCTTAAAATAAGGAACGCATGCATCCTTAAATTCTTGTAATCGGCCTTTCCATAAATCAATTCTGTAATTTGGATCGAAACATATGATATTACCATTCTCATATGCAGACTGTGTTAATGATAAATATGTTTCGCTTAATGGTCCACCAAGCAATGCTGTCGCAGAACCAATATGTAAAATAGAGTCATTCGTTAGAAAATTACGATCCGTTTCATTAAGCGTTAATTGCTCATCAGCACCACGATTAAATGCAAAATCGCGTTGTCCATCATCGGCTAAAGAGACAAATGCCAATGTGGTTGGAATAGGTAATGTACTGATATAATTGGTTTTAACGTTATATTGACTGATTTCATTCATTAAGAATGTGCCAAATGGATCAGTGCCGACTGCTGCAACTAAATGACAATCGCCACCTAGTTTAGCAATCGTTGCGGCTACGTTTGCTGGTGCGCCACCCGATTTTTTGACATAGTTAACGCCATTGACTAAACCCGCGTTGGTGTCGGTACACACCATATCAATTAGCATTTCGCCGATACATACTATTTTCATTTTTGCTATTCCATAAATTGCGCTAAATTACATTTCACTTCAGATTTTATGATTGTTTAGCGAGTATTAAATGTCAGTTGATAAATATATTTTATATAGCATTATAGTAGCATCTATCGGGAAGGGTGTGGAGATAAATTTGCTAAAAAAGCGATGCTTTTAAGGCATCGCTAATATATAGTTTTGAGTAGGTATTATCACGATTTTTACGCGGTGATATTAATCAGTGATTGCCCTTCAGATAAGCCGAATTTTTCAGCTAACATAGCAGTTAAACTTGAGTTATCAGACCAATTTGATTCTGTGCTTTCGGATAGGTTATCCAAATAATCAACTACAGAAGACAAGTCTAGACCTTGGCTATCACTTTGACCTTGTGGCGGTGGTCGTTGACCACCTGATGGACCATTATTACCTTCACCTACGCCAGCAAGTGAACCAAGTTCTCGGGCATCAAACCCTGCTTCAGTTAACAACTCTTCAAATTGAGCGCTTGGATTAATACCTGCATCTGTGAATGTTTCAACGATACTTTGTGCATCTTGTTCCGTTAAATTCTTAGCATCATAACCAGAGAGTGTTTCTTCGATTAATGATGTTTGTTCGCTGTTTAATGCGTTATTACTTCCCGCCGAATTTGGGGGAGGAGGTCTAAAACTGACACTACTGCCAATTGAATCAATCATATATATTACCTCGATAAGTTAAGAACATTATGTTGTACATAATTGATGTTGCTCTCACTCTCCTCACATTAGCTCAATACACTACTTACTCTGATGACTAACGTGCAAATCTCATACTAGTCTCACCTGTACCAATTAAATATAGCAATAATAGTTACCATAAAATGTGGAGAAATAGCGTAGATTGCGTAAAGATTATTGACATTGTGGATGTTGTTTGGACACCTTACGTTAAGTAATATAACGACTTCTTCATAAATGCACATTTCGTGCACGTTATCTGCACATTTACTCATTATAGTGTGTTTATAGTGCTAATAGAGAGAATCATAAAACATGGACACAACTAAAACTAAGCTCACAATAATCAGTGGATTGCTCACTTTGTGTTTTATTACAGGGTGCTCGTCAAGCGACGATGATGCTGTAATAAATACGAATGAAAGCAGTACTCCTTGCACAACGTTGGCTAAAGTCGTTGATGTCAATCCGATTTTATTTGCGGCAAACGCTTTGGTTGAGTCTGTTGCCGTGACTAGTTGTACCTTGAATAACGGTACGTCGACTCAATGCTACGAATTAACCATTGCGGGTGTTCCAGCTAATTATGATATTGGCTCTTTTTGTCCGCGAGACATTTACGCCACAGCTGACGAAGTCGGAATTTGGTTCGATGGGAGTGGTGAAGTTTATGATATTGATGGCGAATTTATTTTAAATCTTGCTACATTGTATAATGATCCAAACTGGCAGTTATACGACCCAACTACCGGTCTGGTTAATTATACCAGCACGTTAGAGGCGTGTGATGGCGCCGTGCGTCCAAATGTCGCACCTGAATATCAAAATCATTGCGTGGAATGCTCTCTTGATTATGTGGGGGGAGGCGTGAGTGCCACTTATGTTATCCCTATTACTCCGGTGCTATTGTCATCGGCATCGAGTGTTGGTCGAGATGATATCGGTTTAACATTAAACGGTGTGACGTTAGCTGCGCCGGCACCCGTTGATGCGATTCTAGGCGCATATACGATTGCGGCTTTTGACGATTGTGCAGGTCATATTAATCCAGTAGCTGGGTATCATTATCATGGTTCAGCAGGATGTAGTGAAATTATCACTGAAGATGATGGACATGAAAGTATGTTTGGTTATGCGTTGGATGGATTTGGTATTTATGGCATGCGCGATGAGCAAGGAAACGAAGCAACTGATTTAGATACTTGTGATGGACATTCGGACGACACTCGCGGTTATCATTACCATGCTGCAAGTGTTGCCGAAAACATGTTTATAGAATGCTTTAGCGGTGCAACAGCGAGATAACCAATGAAAAAATTAACAACCACCAGAGTAATCAGTTTAATAGCCAGCGTTACTTTTAGTGCTAGTTTTAGCACTCCTACTTGGGCACACGGGCAACATGTTAATACTCAGCCTTGGGTCGTGTGCGCTGAGGCAAAGCATGACGATACTTGTCAATATGTCGTTGCTAGTAACCAATTGTATAAAGGTACGTGTCAAGCAATGTCTGATGCGTTGATGTGTGTGCGCAATCAGCCGATAGAAATGATTGAGATGATAAGTGGGCAGGACAGTACGTTTGAGGTTATTAGTGCCAAAACTAAAACCAAAACTAGCACTAACACAGACAGCCACGCTCGCAGCCATGTTCACCCACACGAACATGGCGAGTCGAAACGAGACCAACCGTAATATGTTTTAATTTCTGTACCGAGCTAAAAACATGGCAGTGCTTTCTACTGCAATATGCTGTTTTTGCTCATCGGTCAATGGGGCTTCAATTTTTAAAAATTGCGGCCAAAAACAACTGCCTTTAATGAGGTTTTGTAGTTGTTCAGAGGCAAATTTGATGTTGGGAATTTGCAGTTGTTTGTGCTCACATGCACTGCGTAAATACCGTTGAAAAGCCGTTTCTTGGGACATTACCTTATCGACTTCTCGCTTTAATTCTTCGGGGTGATATAAAAAATGCCCAAATGCCATTCGAGTTAAATCAATATAATGAACGCAGCTAAACAGATTGATTTCAGCTGTTATGAGCACGAGCAGTTGTGATTCAACTGAGCGCTGCGGATCATATGAGGTTTCAACGTCTACATCGACTAGCGTTCGAGTCCTAATATCATTGAGCAAATACACGACCAATGCTTGCTTAGTTGCAAAGTGATTATACACAGTGCGTTTAGATACCTTTGCCAGCTCGGCTATTTTATCCATGCTCGTTGCTTGTACACCAAACTCTTGAAATGCTTGGCAAGCCGCATCAATGATAGCTTGTCGTTTAATTTCACAGCGGGTCAGTTTCGGGATCAAGCTCACAATTACACCATAAAAAAGGATCAGACCAAAATAGTACACTAGGTAGTTTACTTTTACCAGAAGTGACGTAAACTACACTTACTAGTTTACTTTTATTCTTACTATTTGAGCTTCTGACTATTATGATATCGACTTACATCTCTTCATTACGCACTTTTTATTGTGCGGTA